>Ga0255755_1001333_pt1 | contig 22418 bp, 14 predicted proteins | sample 011ome_18_FD_179955 | JGI IMG/M metagenome (GOLD analysis project Ga0255755, IMG submission 179955) | Coastal salt marsh microbial communities from the Groves Creek Marsh, Skidaway Island, Georgia - 011501BT metaG (version 2) | ecosystem: Environmental > Aquatic > Marine > Intertidal zone > Salt... | reverse complement strand
CGGCTGGTAACTTCACTATTTCTTATCACAATTCTCAGGCCGAGGCTAATTCAGGAGCCAACCCGCTTAGTTCTCCTTACAACGCATCGGCTCCTTTTGAGAATATCTTTGTACGTTTTACCAGTACAATTGACCCAAATTGTAGCGATACCAATCAAAATTTTATCATCAACATTACATCGCCGCCCACGATTGCCGCGCCTCCTGTTGATCTAGCCCAATGTTCTTCAGATATAACTATTCCAGGTATTTTTGATTTAACAGTGAATGAACCCATAGTCCTTGGGGCACAGGATCCAGCGGATATTGTCATTACTTATTACGATGTGTTGGGCTCACAAATTCTTTTTCCAGGAGCCTACACGATCACCGGAGTATCTGAAACCATAACCATTAGATTAGATGATATTTTAGGTAATTGTTTTGTCGAAGCTACTTTCGAAATCACTTATACACAAGCACTCTCTGGGGAGGTTGAGGATTATTATTTATGTGATTTAGACGGAAATGGTGATGAACCCATTAATCTGCCAGTGACCTTCAATACTCAGGTGCTGAACGGACAGCCGCTAGGAGATTATTTTATTACCTATCACAGCAGTCAGCTGGATGCAGATTTGAGTCAAAACGCTCTGCCAAATCCTTATACCGTAACCGGTCCTAGTGCGCAGATTTTTGTTCGATTAGAAAACCGAGATGATCCAACTTGTTTCGATACTGCCGAGAATTTCACCATATTTTTAATCCCCCCTCCGGTTCCTGGTTTGATAGATCCTTATGTTGTTTGCGACACGGACAATGATGGTTTTGCGGATTTTGATTTAAGTGAGTTGGTTGTGGATTTGCAAGGGGGTAATGGGGATTTACTTGTTACGTTCCACGGGACTGAGTTAGATGCTCAGAACGGGGTATTGCCTTTGATTAACCCATATCCTAATGACGATGTTTATAACGATAGTGTATGGGCCAGGGTAGAGAGTTCCTTGACGGGTTGTTACACGGCCGTTGAGGTCTTTTTAGAGGTTAGGGATTATCCTATAGCCACCCAGCCTGAGGAGCCTCTTCGTTTGTGCGATGATGCTTTAGCGGATGGGTTTACGGTATTTGATTTAACGGTTGTTGAGTCAGAGGTTTTGGGCTCTTTGGATCCACTGGAGTATGATCTTTATTACTATGAGTTAGAGAGCGATGCGATTGCCGCGGGCGATTTAGCCTTGACGGCTCCTGACTATAGTTTGTCTATTGCCAACCCTGGGGCTTATCAGAACACCACCAACCCTCAGACGATTTATATTTTGGTTGTGGGTAACGCTAGTGCTACCTCACCAAACAACGGCACAGCGGGCTGTTATGACATTGTTGAGCTAGAGCTTATTGTGGATCCATTACCTTTGGATTTAGGTCCCTTTGAGTTATTCTTATGTGACGATGAGGCTAGTGGCAGCACCACGGACGAGGTAAGCATTTTTGATTTAACCCAGGTCAACGACACGGCCACAGCAGGGGACAGTAGCATCACCGTGACCTGGTATGCCACCCCAGCAGATGAGGCCAGCAACACACCCATTGCCACACCAGAGGCCTATGCCAACACAGTTACCCCACAGGCTATTATAGGAAGACTAGAGAGTCAGTTTGGTTGCCGCACACTAGTGACCATGACCTTAACGGTATTGCCTAATCCAACACCGGTTATCCCGACGCCTTTAGAGGTGTGTGATGATGACTTGGATGGGGGCACCTTTGATGATGGTTTTGCCACGTTTGTGCTGACCGATAAGGACGCAGAGATCACCGATGGAGAGCCTGATGTTAGTGTGAGCTATTATGAGACTCTGGCTCAGGCCGAGGCTGGGACCCCTGCTTTGACCAGCCCATGGGTCAATACGATTCCTGGCGGGCAGGTGATTTACGCCCGCGTGGAGCGTGATGTTCCCCCTGGGATACTGGGTTGTTTTAGCATTGTTCCCTTGGAGCTGATTGTCGTGCCACTACCGGATGCGCCTACGGCTGATTTTATCGATCCTATGTTTGTGTGTGATGACGATGGCGATGGTTTGGCTGAGTTTGATTTGACGCTAAACGATCCATTTGTGTTGGGCACACAGGACCCTATAGATTTTGCACCGATTACTTACCACGAGTCATTGGCTGCTGCCCAGGCAGGCACGCCATTTATCGCCACACCAGAGGCTTATGTGAGTGGTGGAGGCACCATTTGGGTGCGCCTAGAGAGTCTAGAGACGGGTTGTTACCGCTTAACCCCATTTGCTATTGAGGTAGGGGTCTTCCCAAGTATAGGAACAGCGAGCGATTTATTCTTATGCGACGATGAGATCGGAGGCAGTACTCTGTTTGACGGCTTATCGACCTTTGATCTGACCCAGAACACGGCGGCACTGATCGCCGGTAATCCGACCTATACGGTGGTGTACTACGCCAGCGCACAGGATCAGATCGATGATAACCCAATAGCCACCCCTGAGGCTTATCAAAACGTAGTGAGCCCAGTACAGGAGATTTTTGTCACGGTCTTTGGTCCGGACAGCTGTCCCGCCACAGCGAGCTTTTTAATTACGGTTCACCCTAACCCAGAGCTGATACAACCGGCCCCTTATGTGATCTGTGACCCAGACAGCGATGGTTTTGCCGAGTTTGATTTAGCGTTACTAGATTTAGAGCTCACCGGGGGTAACCCGGCTTATGTGGTGAGCTACCACGGCACCCAGGCCAACGCCCTATCAGGAGACTTGGCTTTAGGGATTCCATATACTAACGACACCCAGTACAGCGACAGCGTATGGGCTAGAGTAGAGGACACCACCACGGGCTGCTACAGTGTGATAGAGATCCTACTAGAGGTCCGCGATCTGCCTGCCGCCACCCAGCCTGAGGAGCCTCTTCGTTTGTGCGATGATGCTTTAGCGGATGGGTTTACGGTATTTGATTTAACGGTTGTTGAGTCAGAGGTTTTGGGCTCTTTGGATCCACTGGAGTATGATCTTTATTACTATGAGTTAGAGAGCGATGCGATTGCCGCGGGCGATTTAGCCTTGACGGCTCCTGACTATAGTTTGTCTATTGCCAACCCTGGGGCTTATCAGAACACCACCAACCCTCAGACGATTTATATTTTGGTTGTGGGTAACGCTAGTGCTACCTCACCAAACAACGGCACAGCGGGCTGTTATGACATTGTTGAGCTAGAGCTTATTGTGGATCCATTACCTTTGGATTTAGGTCCCTTTGAGTTATTCTTATGTGACGATGAGGCTAGTGGCAGCACCACGGACGAGGTAAGCATTTTTGATTTAACCCAGGTCAACGACACGGCCACAGCAGGGGACAGTAGCATCACCGTGACCTGGTATGCCACCCCAGCAGATGAGGCCAGCAACACACCCATTGCCACACCAGAGGCCTATGCCAACACAGTTACCCCACAGGCTATTATAGGAAGACTAGAGAGTCAGTTTGGTTGCCGCACACTAGTGACCATGACCTTAACGGTATTGCCTAATCCAACACCGGTTATCCCGACGCCTTTAGAGGTGTGTGATGATGACTTGGATGGGGGCACCTTTGATGATGGTTTTGCCACGTTTGTGCTGACCGATAAGGACGCAGAGATCACCGATGGAGAGCCTGATGTTAGTGTGAGCTATTATGAGACTCTGGCTCAGGCCGAGGCTGGGACCCCTGCTTTGACCAGCCCATGGGTCAATACGATTCCTGGCGGGCAGGTGATTTACGCCCGCGTGGAGCGTGATGTTCCCCCTGGGATACTGGGTTGTTTTAGCATTGTTCCCTTGGAGCTGATTGTCGTGCCACTACCGGATGCGCCTACGGCTGATTTTATCGATCCTATGTTTGTGTGTGATGACGATGGCGATGGTTTGGCTGAGTTTGATTTGACGCTAAACGATCCATTTGTGTTGGGCACACAGGACCCTATAGATTTTGCACCGATTACTTACCACGAGTCATTGGCTGCTGCCCAGGCAGGCACGCCATTTATCGCCACACCAGAGGCTTATGTGAGTGGTGGAGGCACCATTTGGGTGCGCCTAGAGAGTCTAGAGACGGGTTGTTACCGCATCACCAGCTTTGGACTAGTTACCGGCACCTTGCCCACCATTGGCTCTGCCGAGGATCTGTATCTGTGTGACGATGAGATCGGGGGCAGTGATCCCTTTGATGGACTGTCTACTTTTGATTTAACAGTGAACACCCTAGAGGTCACCTTAGGGGATCCGACCTATACGGTGGCGTACTATGCCAGCGCTCAGGATCAGATCGATAATAACCCTATTACCACCCCTGAGGCTTATCAAAATGAGATCAGCCCAGTACAGGAGATTTTTGTTACGGTCTTTGGTCCGGACAGCTGTCCCGCCACAGCGAGCTTTTTCATTAATGTAGAGGCTAATCCGACCATTAATATACCCACTCCGCTTATTGTGTGTGATGACAACAATAATGGGTTTTACAACGCTTTTGATCTCACCAGCAAGGACGCCGAGCTATTAGGGGGTCAGGTTGATGTGAGTGTGCGTTACTATGAGACTCTTGTGGACGCCAACCTTGGTGATCCTGCGGATCAGCTTTTGAGTCCTTACGAGAACATAGTGCCTTTTGTACAGACCATTTATGCGCGTTTAGAGAACGATGTTCCTCCGGGGGTTAATGCTTGTTTTAGCATTGTTCCCTTAGAGCTACGCATTGAGTCTCTACCACTGGGTGTGGACCTAGCCTTGTTCCAGGACCCACTGGTGGCCTGTGATTTTGATGGCGATGGTTTTGAGGTCTTTGACCTAACCCAAAACAATTTAGCGGCCTTAGGAGCTAATGAGCCGCTATCGGATTACTCGGTGAGTTATTACGTAAACCAAGGGGATGCGGATCTGGGCATTAATGCCATTGCTACCCCTGGGGCTTACACGAACATTCTGACTCCGATCCAGGAGGTTTATGTGCGCGTGGAGAACTTTGTAACGGGTTGTGGCACGGTAACGCCGTTTGACTTGCTTGTTGAGCCACCGGCGGATTTATCTGCGGGCCCTTTTGAGATGATTTTATGTGATGATGAGATTGGGGGCAGTACGCCTGATGATGGGGTTTCAACCTTTGATTTAACCTTAAATGATCCGATCATCACCGGTGGTGATCCGACCTATACGGTGGTGTATTATGCCAGTGCCCAGGATCAGATCGACAATAACCCTATTGCGGATCCTACGGATTATCAGAACGTGGTTAACCCACAGGATATTTACGTTACGGTGTTGACCTCTGGGGGTTGTGGTGCTGAGACGTTCTTGACCCTGCGCGTGTTGCCTAATCCAAGTCCTGTGACTCCGACCCCACTTGTGGTGTGTGACGGAGAGGGCGACCCTGTGATTGATTTTGATCCAGAGGATGGGTTATCGACGTTTATACTAACGAGCAAGGACGCTGAGATTATTGGCGGTGAGCCTAATGTGAGTGTGCTTTACTACGCCACTTTTGATGAGGCTGATGCGGGTGTCCCTGGCACTGAGCTAGCGAGTCCATACGCCAACACTACGGCCTTTAGTCAGGTGGTTTATGCTAGGGTGACTAAGGATGTTCCTCCGGCGAGTTTAGCGTGTTATAGTATTGTAGAGCTAGAGCTGGTGGTGAGTCCATTACCGGTGGCTCAGGGCTTACCTGAGGACTTGTATTACTGCGCGGTGGACAATGGTGGCGTAGGGGTGTTTGACCTCACGCAGAACGATGCCCTTATCTTGGGTGATTTAGACCCGCTGGTTTATGCGGTGCTGTACTTCCGCACCTTAACTGAGGCCCAAAACGGAGTGAACCCTATAGGGAACCCAACGTTATTTGCCAGCACCATGAGCCCACAGACGGTTTATGCGGGGCTGATAGCCATCGACACAGGGTGTTACACCCCACCACAGCAAGATCCTATTACTTTTGAGGTGGATCTGAGCTTTGAGTTGTATGTCAAGGAAGGAGCCTTTGCGGGCACGCCTGACCCTTATATGATCTGTGACAACTTAGCCCCGAGTGATGGTCTGGCGGAGTTCACCTTGATTCCTAATGCGGCCTTGCCTACGGACTTAGATCCCCAGGCACAGCTCTTGGTGGATCAGATCTTGCAGGACCAGGATCCAAGTGTATATGTGCTGACCTTCCATGAGACCCGCTCGGATGCTGAGCTGGGTATTGGGAACCTGCCTGATGTGTACACCAACATCACTAACCCACAGGTGATTTACGCCCGTGTGAGTAATTTACTTGATCCTAATGACTTGCCGATCTGTTATGGTATTGCTGAAGTACTGCTATTGGTGGAGCAATTACCTCCGATGATTTTAGCTGATGAGTACCGCATCTGTGTGGACGCTCAGGGCAATGCGATTATGGAAGACTTTGGTGCGGCCTCACCGCCCACCTTAGAGACAGGTCTCCCTACCGAGGGCTTCACCTTCTTGTGGTCGCTCAACGGCACGATATTGCCTAATGAGGTGAGTCCATCACTAGTGGCCCTGGCCCCTGGGTCTTACTCGGTACTGGTTACTGAGCTGGCCTCTGGCTGTTCGCTCGAGACGGTGGTAGCGGTCAACCCGAGCTCACCACCCCTGGAGTATAATGTACGCTTGCTCAACGGCGCTTTTGCCGGGGAGCATGTGATCGAGGCTACGGCTACCGGTCTAGGGGGTTATCAGTTCAGTTTAGATGGCGGTAACTTACAAGACAGCGGTGTGTTTGAGAATGTGACTCCGGGTACCCACCAGGTGACCATCACCAATATTGAGGGCTGTGGCTCGGTGACTGTGGACATCGGAGTGGTGGATTACCCACGCTTTGTGACCCCAAACAACGACGGCTTTAACGATACTTGGAACATGATTGGTCTGGCGGATTACGACCCAGCGGCGCGCATCTATATCTTTGACCGCTATGGTAAGCTACTCAAGCAGCTTAGCCCAAGCAGTGCAGGATGGGATGGGACCTATAAAGGCAACCCACTGCCCTCAAGCGACTACTGGTTCCGAATAGAATATACCGAGGAAGATATTCCGAAGGCTTTTACAGGACATTTTACATTAAAAAGATAGTCACCTGATATAAAACAGAATTCTAAATTAAAAAGAGTCATTCCAAATTGATCTAACAATAGGAATGACTCTTTTTAATTGTCTTCTTATCTGCCTTTCGACATTAAAAGATAAAATAATAACTACAAGTCAATGCCAAAGGACAGTATAAAAGACTGATCAGTAAGATTTGTGGTAAATCTGTTTTTCTCTTGGTAAAGGGCTGTGGATGAATTCAAAGAAGTATTAACAAGGGCGGCATCGAGAGTCCATCCACCGCCATAAAAGCCAAGCCCATAACTGTAACCAAAATTATCGTCGAGCCCCGAATCTTTTAGCGACTGAGTTTCCATCCAGTATCCTCCACGGAGTCTCCATGGACCGTAACGGTATTCTCCTCCAAACTTGGCGCTTATACTTTGGTTATATAAGCTTTGAATGTTAGCATTAGCGGATTGAAAGAATTCTGATCCATTGTTATTAAATGCCCCTTCACTGTAATCCTTATGGCTTATTGAAGCAGAAATTAGCCCCTGTGGGCCGAATACATATGCCAAGCCCGCATTCCATTGACCGGGCGTTCTCAAACGGTAAGGTTCAAAATAGTTGCGAACATCCGGGTCCATTAAATAGTTTTCAAGCCCTTGATTAACTATGAAAGAACTGCTTAAGGACTCGGTAGATTCCTCGGTTAGCTGCCACCAAGTCGGACTATCGTAGGAGAGGCTCATGCGCCAGTGATCACCTGGCGTATAAATTGCCCCCACTTGTAGGCTAAACCCCTCTCCATCGGTTCTTTCAAAAGATTTGTAAGTTAATTTCTGGAGAGGACTGTTGGCTAAAACTGAGTCCTCAGAAACAATATTTGAGCGTGTATATCTCAAAATATGACTATTTATGTTTAGTCCTAAAAACAAATCGTTCCCATATTGGGTTGCGATATTTAAATTAAACTGACGCATGGATCCCCCCAGTTCTTGAAACGTATTTTGACGGCGCTGATCATTAACGGCACTGACATAATTTAAATTGTTATTTGCTTCATTTTCAGGGTTGATTAAATAAGCTTGATAAGCCAATAACCCAAGTTGTGCACCGCGCCCAAATGTATTACCAAGATAGGCATATGCCGAACCAAGTGTTTCCCCTGAGCCTAGCTGTAAATCGGATAGTGTCGTGCCTTGGGCGCGGTCAGAAAAGTAATTTGATAAACCAAATTCTGTATTTCCTGAAACTTTTACCGATTGATCAAAATTCTTCAAGGTAGCCATGGAAAATCCAAAAGATATTTTCCGCCAAGGGCTATTCTCATTTATTTGTTCAGCCACAATAATCCCGCCTGCATGACCAAAATCAAAATAATTATCTTGGGATGTGATTTGACTTCCTGAAAAATTGCTTTTCGTTTTTCGGCTGCCAATAGTAAGGCCAAAATCGACTTTACTACTGATATTTACAGCACTTGCAGCGGGGTTTATATGGAGACTGCTTACCCCTCCACCGAGGGCGTGAAATGCGCCTCCCATAGCTTGAATTCTTGCCGACCCAAAGGGGTCTAATTGAGAGAATTGTAAGTAGTCTTGGGTAATTTGACTCCAAGAATTTGAATTGAATAGTATAAAAAACACCAGCGTGAGCACTGGTGTTTTTGTTTTGAGGCTATTTTTCATTTTTAAACTTTATACTGGTTTGAACAAGATTTAACTTATTTCAATTTCCAAAATTTTTGCACTTAAATTCGTCTATCCGCGTCCGCCACGTCCACCAGAACCACGCCCTGTGGAAGGACGTGAATAATTGCGTGGCGCACTCATTGATCTTGTACTTTGAAATGACGGCGCATTAAAACTTCTTTGAGCGGCATTTTCTGATTTAAATGATTTTTGTGTTGCCGTATTATTTGATGGACGAGTGCTAGTCGCAGCGTTAGTAGCTCTACTTCGTCTTTTAATTTTAAAATTCTTGGCCGTGCTACTCGATACGACAGTTTGTGCAACAGGGCGTGTTGTGTTAACTGGTGGTGCCGCTCGACCAGACTCACGATTTAAATTACTGCTGCTGCGCCCTCTGCGCCCTGATTGCTCTCGTGCCCCCATATTTGAGCGATCTGTGCGGCCTCTTGAGACCAATCGATCTTGATTTGAGCGTCCTCTGTTCGTAATAGTGGAATAGCCATTATTGTTGAAATACCAAGGGCTGTAGTGGCCGTTATATCCCCATCCAGAACTGTAATAAAACCATGGATTATAGTAGGCATTACCCCAGCCCCAGTAAGGGTTTGCGCCCCAAAAACTGCTATAGCCCCAGTATGGATTATTCCAATAATTAAATCCCCATGGGCGAAAACCGCCCCAATATCCAGCATTCCATCCACCGAACCAATAACCCGCATTCCAGCCATTACCAAAGAACCCATTATTCCATCCTCCGTATACATTTACGGTGACCTCATTGGTATTATTGCCCCACGAGCCATAGTCATCGATATAGTCTTCTTCCACGACTACATATCCTTCTTCATCCAAAGACTCTTGCGAACTATAGGCTTCAATATCTGTGAAAACCAAATTTTCTTCTGGAATTTCCTCGATTTGGGCGGCTTTAGTGCTGAAATATTGTTGGTAATAATTGTTTTTACCCACTATCGCAGTCGATTCCTCCACGATGTAGTTGCCACCATAGATTCCATCTTCCTCATCCGCAACCCCTTTATAGGTGTTACAGCTTACAAGAGTGATTGCTGCAAATCCATAAGTTGCCCATGCAGCTGCCTTTTTTAGATTTTGATTTACAGTTTTCATAACGATAGATTTAAATTGTTGAACATGATAAAAATAAGTAGTTTTGCCGAAACATAACTTTTTTTAACTTAAGTACAATTACTGTGCCAACTCTCTCATTATGGGGAAAAACTTAACGTCAAGAGCCGAGGATTATTCCAAATGGTATAACGAACTCGTCGTAAAAGCTGATTTAGCGGAAAACTCAGGAGTTCGTGGTTGTATGGTGATTAAACCCTATGGCTTTTCGATTTGGGAAATGATGCAAAAGGAATTGGATCGTATGTTCAAAGAAACAGGCCATCAAAATGCGTATTTTCCCTTATTCATTCCGAAGTCCTATTTCAGTAAGGAGGCGAGTCATGTCGATGGTTTCGCAAAAGAATGTGCTGTGGTAACACACTATCGATTAAAGACAGCGGAAGATGGCAGTATTGTTGTCGATGAAAAGGCAAAATTGGAAGAGGAGTTAATTGTCAGACCCACCTCTGAAACCATTATTTGGGATACTTACAGAAAGTGGATTCAGTCTTATCGAGATTTACCTATTTTGATTAACCAATGGGCTAATGTCGTTCGCTGGGAAATGCGCACACGTTTGTTTTTACGCACAGCCGAATTTTTATGGCAGGAAGGGCATACCGCTCATGCCACAGAGCAAGAGGCTATTGCTGAAGCACAGCAAATGATGCATGTTTACGCAGATTTTGCTGAGCAATTTATGGCAGTGCCTGTGATCAAAGGGACAAAGTCTGCTAATGAGCGATTTGCCGGGGCATTAGAGACTTATTGTATCGAAGCCATGATGCAAGACGGAAAGGCACTACAAGCCGGAACCTCACATTTTTTAGGACAAAATTTTGCGAAGGCTTTTGATGTGAAATTTTCGGACAAAGATGGATCTCTGAATCACGTTTGGGCCACTTCTTGGGGGGTCTCAACACGACTGATGGGGGCGCTCATCATGACACACAGTGACGACAATGGTTTGGTTCTTCCACCAAAACTCGCACCGGATCAAGTGGTTATCGTTCCAATTTATAGAACGGATCAAGAATACACTGATACCGTTGAAAAAGGTCAGGAAATCGTTCAATTATTGCGTCAAAAAGGTATTCGTGTTAAATTGGATGCTCGAGATACACATAAGCCAGGATGGAAATTCAACGAATATGAGCTAAAAGGTGTTCCAATTCGAATCGCATTAGGGCCAAAAGATCTTGAAAATAAAACCATTGAGATCGCCCGCCGAGACACTTTGTCTAAAGAACTAATTCCACAGGCAGAAGCCATTGATTATATCGTGACCTTGCTTGATACGATACAGGAGAATTTGTTTCAAAAGGCAATGGAGATGCGTGTGTCTTTGACTTACGAAGCGGAGGATTATGAGCAATTCAAGAGTTTGTTAAATGAAAAGGGTGGTTTTATCTGGGCCCATTGGGATGGCACTCCAGAAACTGAGGAGCAAATTAAGGCTGAGACAAAAGCGACCATACGCTGCATCCCATTGGAGGGACCAGTTACCCCTGGGAAGTGTATCTTGACGGGTAAAGATTCATCACGAAAAGTGTTGTTTGCCAGAGCTTATTAGATTTTTTTGAAAAATAAAATGCATTACTTGCGGCATTTAAAAAATGTTGTATTTTTGCATCCGCATTTTGAATTAACGGCCCATTCGTCTAGTGGTTAGGACGCAAGGTTTTCATCCTTGAAACAGGAGTTCGATTCTCCTATGGGCTACAAAAATTAACAAAGAGATTATGGCAAATCATAAATCAGCTTTAAAGAGAATTAGAAGCAACGAAGCAAAACGCTTATTAAACCGTTACAAGCATAAAACTGCGCGTAATGCAATGAAAAAGCTTCGTGAAACAAGCGATAAAAAAGAGGCTGAAAAATTGTTGCCTGAGGTAACTTCAATGCTGGATAAATTGGCAAAGAAAAATATTATCCATGCCAACAAAGCAGCAAACCTAAAGTCAAGCCTTACGAAATTCGTCGCTGCACTTTAAGCTTCGTAGTGTTCAAAATATAAGGCCTCCGTGTTTTTCATGGAGGCTTTTTTTTATTGAGGTATTTCTGGTATGAACGCACGGAGATCACCGCCGTGCTTTGCAATGTCTCGAGCTATGGTACTGGACATATGACTCAGATGGGGCTCTGAGGCAAAAAATATTGTTTCGATTCCACCAAGTTCCAGATTAGTTTGTGCTATGGGTTGTTCGTAATTGAAATCTTGAGCATTCCGCAGTCCTCGGACAATAAATTGCGCATGTTGTTCTTTGCAAAAAGCCATTGTTAGGCCAGAATATTGGGTTATTGAAATTTTGGATTCATTTTTAAACAACTGTTCAAGAATTTCAATACGTTTGCCAATTGGGTTCAAGGGCGTTTTATCCGTATTGTGGCCGACTGCAACTACGATTTGGTCAAAAAGCGGGAGCGCCCGCATTAAAATGGATAAATGCCCCCGCGTGAAAGGATCAAAGGATCCAGGGAAAATTGCACGTTTCATCATTGAGTTGTTTTTTGTTGATTCATGGCCTCCTGTATGAGACGATCAAAAAAATCTTTTAAGCTTAGTCCTGAATATTTTGCTTGCTGTGGAATGAGACTTTCTTTGGACAAACCGGGGGTAGAATTGAATTCAATAAAATACGGCTGTCCGTTTTCGATGATAAAGTCCGCACGACAGGCGCCTCTCATCTCCAAGACGGTGTATATTTTATGTACTAATTTTTGTACTAAACGAATAGTTTCTTCATTAATTCTGGCTGGCGTTATTTCTTGAGCCTTGCCTTCGTATTTTGCGCTCAGATCAAAAAAATCATTTTCGGATACTATTTCCGTGGGGGTGAGAATAATGGGCACTCCTTTATGACTATAGGCGCCTACGGATATTTCCACGCCGCTTAAAGCCCGTTCAATAAGGATTTGATGATCTTCGGTAAAAGCAGTTTCTAATGCCTTTTGGTAGTCTTTCTCTGAATTAACTTTACTCACGCCATAACTCGATCCAGAACGATTTGGTTTAACAAAAAAGGGGAGGCCGAGTTTTTCTGATACTTCTGTGAAATTTGGAGAATGACCTAAATCACAATAAATAGACTCTGCACAAGGGATCCCATGCGCTTTAAGCGCGGAAAGGCAGTCTCTTTTGTTAAAACTCAGGGCGGCAGCGTAAAAATGGGTGCTTGTTTGAGGAATGTTGAGTAATTCACAAAGTGCTGCGATATAGCCATCTTCACCGGGGCTACCATGGATTGTGTTAAAAACGACATTCGGTAGAATTATTTGATCACCCTTAGTGATGGACAGACTTCCTGGGTTTACGGGGTGCTTTAGTTGAGGGGTTTCTTGATAATACCACTCATCTTTAGTTACAATACATGGATAAACATCGTATTTGGTCGCATCCAATTCTTCACATACAACACCACCTGACTTCAGGCTTATGCCAAATTCACTAGTGTAACCACCCATTAAAACCATCACTGAAATCTTTGGCTGTTGTGGAGTCATAGAAAAATAATTACTTCCCGCATTAAACTTACTAAATTTACGTTTAGTATTTTTGTGATTCTTCCTAAAACACACATGAGCTTAATTCGTTTCGTTTTTTCACGCACCTTTTTGAAGCAACTTTTATTTATACTGTTGTTTCTGTTTGCAATCGTATATACTTTACTTTTTTGGTTGGAGAGCAATACGCGTCACGGGGAACAAATTGAAGTGCCTGATTTGAGTGGCATGACCTTGGAAGAGGCCTCAAAAACGCTTGAGGAGCATCAATTGGCCCATGCTATTTTAGATACTACAAGTTACAACCCGAATTTTGCATATCAAACGATTATAGAACAAATCCCAGCTTCAGGTTCCTTGGTCAAACAAGCCCGTAAAATTTATTTATCCATCAATCGATCTGGATACAAAATGACAAAGGTGCCTTTTGTCGTTGGAAAGACATTACGACAAGCCCAGCCAGCATTGAGTTCTGCCGGCTTTAAGGTTGGTAAATTGACCTATAAAAAATACATTGCCAAAGATGAGGTCCTAAGCATGAAATTTCGTCAACGAAATCTAGAGCAAGGAGATCAATTGCCCCTGACCTCAATAATTGATTTAGAACTCGGTGATGGTACAGGGGGATTTGAAATTGAAGCCCTAGATCGCGATTCACCTTTGCACTCGTCTAATAGAAAACGAGACACTTTGTAACACAAAATTATGACCAACGACATTGATTCCGTTGACCCGCTGGACCAGCAAGACGATTTGCACGAACATTATCGATTTGTTGTGGACAAAGGGCAGCAGCCGCTCAGGGTGGACAAATTTCTCATGAATCGCATCGAACATGCCACCCGAAATAAAATTCAAAAAGCGGCAAAGGAAGGTCATATCTATGTGAATGACCAGTCGGTAAAGTCCAACTATAAAGTTAAAGGAAAAGATATAGTCCGTGTGCTATTTACCCATCCACCTCACGAATTTCTTTTGGTCCCTCAAGAAATTCCAATAGATATCGTGTACGAAGATGATTCCGTAGTCGTAGTAAATAAGCCAGCGGGAATGGTGGTACACCCAGGACACGGAAATTACCAAGATACTTTGATTAACGGATTAATATTTCATTTTGAACACTTACCTGAAAATCAAAATAACAGACCTGGACTGGTTCATCGCATCGATAAAGACACTAGTGGACTTTTAGTTGTCGCTAAGACGGAACAGGCCATGACGCATCTTGCACAGCAATTTTTTGACAAATCCACCCAACGAGAGTACATCGCAATAGTCTGGGGCAATGTCGAAGATGACAAAGGTACTGTCGAGGGGTATATTGGGCGTCACCCAAAAAATAGGCTTCAAAATACAGTGTTTGAAGGAGAAGATGCTCACCTCAAGGGCAAACCTGCGGTAACGCATTACGAAGTGATTGAGCGTTTGGGCTATGTGACACTCATACGTTGTATTTTGGAGACCGGGAGGACCCACCAGATTCGGGTTCATATGAAACATATAGGCCATACATTGTTTAATGATGAGCGCTATGGAGGCAATGAAATCCTTAAGGGGACCCATTTTACCAAATACAAACAATTTGTCGACAATTGTTTTAAGATTTTGCCAAGGCAAGCCTTACATGCCAAAACTTTAGGCTTCGTGCATCCAAAAACTCAAGAATTAATGCATTTTGATGCACCGCTTCCACAGGACCTGGACGCGGCAATTGACAAATGGCGTAATTATGCTAAGTCAAGTCAAAATTAGTAACTAGGTACTATAAACTATGATTATTAATTGATAATTCTTTGCAATGACTAACGTCATGTTGCCTAGATAATTTGACCTAAATTGCTCTTATGAAAGTATTATTATCTCCGGCTAAAAGTCTTGATTTTGAAACACCAGTTTTATCTGAAATTGGTAGTGATATTCAATTTCCAGAAAAAGCGGAGCAAGTGAATGCTGTATTGCGCAAAAAAAGCCCTAGGCAACTAAAAGAGCTCATGGGTATTTCGGAAAGTTTGGCGGTATTGAATTACGAGCGCAATCAACTTTGGTCGAGTCAGTCAGAGCCAGGAAAAAATCGTCCAGCGGTATTTGCGTTTAATGGTGAGGTCTATAGAGGTTTGAATGTTTCCGCCTTATCAGAATCCAAGCATGAATTAATGCAGAATACCTTAAGAATTCTTTCGGGTCAATACGGTTTGCTTCGGCCTTTAGATAAAATTATGCCGTATCGACTTGAGATGGGGACTAAGTTAGCCATTGGAAAATCAAAAAATCTATACGAATTTTGGCAGTCTGCTGTGACTTCCGCTCTAAGCGAAGAGCTCGAAAATAGTGAGTTAATCGTCAATTTAGCGAGTAACGAATATGCGAAGTGTTTGGATTTTAAATCGATCAAAAACCGTGTAATTACTCCTATTTTTAAGGAGAATAAAAACGGAGTGTATAAGGTTCTTTCTGTCTATGCGAAATATGCGCGCGGTTTGATGGCGCGTTATATAATCGAGCAAAATGTAAATACCGCAGATGAGATAAAAGCATTCAACTTAGGTGGTTATCATTGGGCTGCTGATTTATCGAACGAAGAGCAGCTTGTTTTTATTCGATGAGGTGTAATTTTCATCGTTAAATGTGGGCCGATAAAAAATGCGCTATTTTTTAGCGCATTTTTTATACCCTATGCTTTATTCTTTTTGGATTTTTTATATCTTTAATCGCTAATAACTAATCTTATTTACATATGAAAAAAATTATTTTACTTGTTACGATGGTAATGGCGTTTGCTTTTCCCCAGGAAAATCTGGCCCAATGTACCTATTCGTATTATGGGCAGTGGCCTAATTTTGATTTAGACGCCCCAACCACAGTTGGCGTTGAAACAACGGTCTACGCTAATCACTGGCCAGGAGAATTTCATTACGTTACAGGCTTGATTGCTGGAGCGGAGTACAATTGGTCTTTGTGTGGTGCAACCTATGACACCCAGTTGACCATTTATAATCGTACTACTGGAGCTTTGATTGCTTACAATGATGATTCTTGTGGTACCAGAAGTTCAGTTAACTTTACTTCAGATGGTAGTGATTTAAAAGTCTTGATAAACAAGTATTATTGTAACTACGATAACATAACCACCGTGTCAAGGGCTACACTTCTCTCAATTCCTGTTATTGGAAACCCACCAGTAATTCAATGTCCTGTGGATGTAGTTGTCTCCAATGATACAGATGATTGTGGTGCTATTGTAAACTTCGCTAACGCTGTTTCTATTGACCCTGAAGATGGTCAATTAGCAGTTACTCAAGTCGGTGGCTTAGTCTCGGGTTCACAATTCCCTGTTGGAGTTTCCACTATAACTTTTGAGGCGACTGATTCAGACGGGAATACAGAGCAATGTTCCTTTACCATCACGGTAGAGGACAACCAAGATCCCGTAATTACAACGTTGTCTGCAGTAACAATCGAGCTAGGCACAACTGGTGAATATACTTTAGATTCTACTGATCTTTTAGACAGTGAATCTGACAACTGTGCCATCACATCTTATAATATATATCTTGCAGGAACTTTTCCAATAAACGAATGTTCCTCAGATTTGCCTTTGGCCGTTGGTCCCAATCCTTCCGTAGCAGAATCTGTTGTTTCCGTTTCAGATGTTGGTGCAATTGGCACACAGTTTGAGATAACTAGTGTGTCATTGAATATTACACACACCTGGACTTCAGATCTTGAGTTACAATTAGTCTCACCAGCAGGAACAGTTCATGATTTGAGTATGCGTAATGGCGGCAGTGGAGATAATTATGAGAATACTATATTTGCAGACGGTGGACAAGATATTAGTGTTGCCAATGCTCCATTCACCGGTACATTTGAGCCGGAAGGCGGGACTTTCGCAGTAGCTTTTGACGGTGAAGATGTTTCAGGAGATTGGAAGTTGCGCGTGACGGATAATGCCTTTGGAGATGGCGGAACGATAGATAGTTTCTGTATAACATTTACTCCTCTTACCGGCGGACCTACGCCTAGCTTACCTCTGTTAACTTGCGCTGATATAGGGACCTGGAATGTCGCTATTATTGCTATTGATGCAGCTGGTAATTCAAGTATCGAGGGAACTACCCAGGTGACTGTCGAGGATACAACTGCTCCAGAGATTATTTGTGATGGAGAGCCTTTATCTGGTGATATCCTTGAGGACTTTGAAGGTTCTACTTTACCTAATGGTTGGACAAACACCGCCATTGTTGGTACCGACCTTTGGTCATTCGGAAGCCCGTTCTATGTTGGTGCACTTGGTCAAGCATTCCCCACGAATGCAGCTGTATTTGATGATGACGCTGCTGGTTCTGGAAATGCAAACACTGTTGAATTGGCTTCACCAGTATATGATCTTTCGGGAGTAACCCAGGCGGCCTTGTCTTTTGATTATGCTTATAATTATTTAAGTGGAGATGCCTTCTACGTAGAAGTATTTGATGGTACTCAGTGGGTTGAAATTCTGAGATTACAAGAGGATCACCCAGTTACCAACACTGGTGATATAGACATGTTACCTTATGCTAATGATGCATTCCAAGTTCGTTTCACCTATGACGATGGTGACGGATGGATGTGGGGCGTCGGTATCGACAATTTCCACTTGACGTATTTCGCGCCAAGTTCAGTTGTTCAAGTTGTTCTAGATTCAAATGGTCTTGCAAATTATGATGCAAGTGACTTACTCATTGATGTTGTTGAGGGTTGTGACTATACCGTAACTGTGGAAGCAGCGGGTGTTGTTTCTGGAGACTTAACAACTCTTTTCGCCGGAGGTAATGGTGGTGGCGCTGGAGGTGCCGTATACTTTGATGTTACTGCTGTTGAGGATGTTTCACTTACTGCACTTGATTTGCATACTGGTGAGACTGGAGCATTTACTGTTGAGGTCTATGCAATTCCTGATGGCACTTACGTTGGAAATGAAAACAACGCAGGAGCTTGGACTCTTGTTGCCACAGGTTCTGGTGACGCTCAAGGAGCGGGAACACCATCTCTAGCAACCTTAGATGCAGCAGTTTCTCTAACTGCAGGGACTACCTATGGTATGGCCTTAGTTATGGATGCTGATCATGGACATGACTACACCAATGGTGACGGTACCAACCAAAACTATGCAACTCCAGAATTGGAATTTGCAGGAGGATCTGCGACTAACGTTCCATTTACTGGAAACGTATTCAGTCCTCGTGTATTCAACGGACGTTTCTATTATGATTATTTAGGGACTACGGCTGTCGAGAACTTTGATTTTGATTGTTCTATGCTAGGTATCAATGATGTAGAAGTTACCGTTACAGATAGCAGTGGAAACGTTTCGACTTGTATCAGTCAAGTTGAAGTAATCGATGTTGATGATCCAATTCTTGTTTGTCAGGATGCAACTGTAAGCTTGGATGAAAATGGTATGGCAGAAGTCTTGCCAGAATACTTCATCGATACGGATGCTTCATTCGATGCTTGTGGAATCACTATTACTGCCGTTGATGTAACGGATGTTACTTGCGCAGATGTTGGTGCGTCGATCACAGTAACAGTATTTGTAAGTGATGACAGTGGGAACATTGCCTCATGTCAAGCGACGATGACTGTCGTTGACGACATGGAACCAGTTCTTGATGGATGCCCAGAAGACATGACTGTAGACCCAGGAGCTGTAGATTTATTCTACGAAGTACCAGATTATACAGTAGGGGTTACTGCTACAGACAACTGTTCTGATCCTTCAGGTCCTGTTACACAAGATCCACCAGCAGGAACATTATTGCCTGACGGTGTTTACACAGTAACTTTATCGTCAACTGATGACGAGGGTAATGTTGGGACTTGTAGTTTCGAGCTTACTGTAGAAAGTGTATTAGGTGTTGCTAGCAACCAATTGAATGCTGGTGTGGCAATTTATCCAAACCCTGCACGCAATTTGATGAACATTGGTAACAGTACTGACATTCAACTAGAGCGCGCTGTAATCTACGATCTAAATGGTCGTATGATTCAGACAATAGATCTAAGTGACATGTCTGCTGAGGCAAGCGTAAATGTTGCTCATCTAGCTTCTGGAGTGTACATGGTACAACTACAAGCACAAGATGGACAAGCCATCAAGCGATTGATTAAAGAATAAAATAAGATTAGATTTATTCTTTAGAGAAAAGCCCGCTCAATTAAGCGGGCTTTTTTTATGTGGAACATATAAGATAATTTATGACTCAAGCCAGTTCTGAACGATTTTACGTCCATATGGAGTCAAAATACTTTCAGGATGGAATTGAATTCCGTGAATTGGATATATTTTATGGCGTATTGCCATGATTTCATGATTCTCGTCTACCGCAGTACATTCTAATTCTGGAGGTAAACTCTCGGCGAGAATGCTCCAAGAATGATACCTGGCCACATCAATTTTATCGGGGAGGCCTTTGAATATTTCATGGCGTACGCCGGAAATATGTATTGGTGTGGAGATACCGTGGGTTACTTGCTCTAAATTTTTTAAATGTCCACCAAAGAACAGGGCTAAGGCTTGATGTCCGAGACATACACCTAATATGGGCATCGATTTATGCCAAAGCTCAATCGCCTTAAGTAATTCTCCTGATTCATGGGGTAAACCTGGCCCTGGTGAAAGAACAACCTTGTCAAATAAATTGATGTCTATTTCCGAAACACTTGTAGGTCGCTTGACCGTAACTTCATGATCAAAGGCCTCGAGATAATGGACCAAGTTGTATACAAAACTATCTTGATTATCTATAACAAGTATGTTCATGGGTATTTACGGCATATTGTTATACGAATGTACAAATAAGCTCATTTCCCGCTCAGATGAAGTCAATAAAAAAGCCCGCCATAGGCGGGCTTTATAAGTAATAAATAGCTTCGAAGTCTTATAATTCGAGTTTTGCACGAATTTCGAACATATCATTTATCGCTTTATCTCCTAAATTGTCGAAAAAACTGCCAGAACCGTAACGAATACCAAATTTTGTGCGATCAATATTTAAGGCTGTTGTAACGTAATTTCCTTTCATAGACATCGTGAAAGTAATTGGCTGTGTTTGGCCTTTAATCGTAATGTTTCCAATTACTTGTTGACTTCCATCATCGTTAGAGGTTGCCCCAGTGATTTCAAGACTTGCGGTTGGATAAACCCCAACGTCAAAAAAGTCATTAGATTTAAGGTGCCCCTCGAGGTTTGCTTTAGATTCTCCTTCTAGGTCAGTCACAACAATAGTGCTCATGTTTACCTCGATACGACCACCTACGATGCGGTCTCCATCCATTTCTAGGTGGCTGTCTCCTAGTGTAATAATACCTGAGTGCGTTCCTGTGACTTTACTCGCGGTCCAACTTACAGAGCTTGACTTCACTGGTTTAGGCTCACCCGGTGTAGAAGCCATTAAACTTAAGGTTAGGAAGATACTCAAAATGAGTGCTGATGATTTAAATAATTTTTTCATAGTTTTTTATTGTTGATGGTGTTAAAAATTATGCTCTAACTTTATCGAGAAGGGTGTTGAGCTGACCCATTTCTTTTGTGGTTAAATTAGATAAAATTTCTTTTAAGGTTTGTTCTACCCCTAAATCAATTTCTAATAATTTTTCAAGGCCTAAATCGGTTATGTTTACTTCGATTTTGCGTCTGTTGGATGGACAAATTCTTCGTGTAACCCAATTTTTAGATATAAGTTTATCGATGAGCCTCGTTGTATTGCTGCTTCGATCGATCATACGCTCTTGAATTGTTGACAAATTTGCAGGCTGTCCCTTTTGGCCCCGTAAAATTCTGAGAATGTTGAAATGTGCTGAGGTGATGCCATACTGCTTGTATAAGGGCGCGCTGCGTTCTTCAATAAAACGTGATGTATACATGACATTGACCACTGTGCGGGCGACAGGGGAAAGAGGAGTGGAGTTCTTGATGCTTTTTTCTATACTCACTTTTGTTTCTACAATATTTGTAGGTACAAATGTATAAAATTGAATTGAATTTGAATCCATTTAATTAAAAAAACACGGTGTCTACACATGGTTTTTAATTAAATTTGAGTCTTATTTTATGTAAATGATAGATTTAAACCAATCAGACTGGGCGAAACAGTCCGCAGAAGATAGCAATGGTGTGATCATTGATGTACGCACAGATATGGAAGTAGAAGAGGGGAAGATTCCTTGCGCGATTCAGTGTAACATTCAGTATTCTAGTCAATTTATGGAGCAAATTAAATCTATGGATCCTGAAAAGAACTACTATGTTTATTGTCGCTCCGGCGGGCGTAGCGTCCAGGCTTGTATGCTAATGAATGCAGTTGGCTTAAAGTATACCTATAATCTTCTGGGTGGCATCACCGCCTGGGAAGGAGAATTGGAATAAACATATTTTTTATCATTTCAGTGATAAAAAAAACACCGAAAATTGCGTTTGTAAAGGCGCATTTATTTTCAGTGTTTTTAATCTAAAAGTGGAGCCGGGGAGAGTCGAACTCCCGTCCAAACGTGCCGTTGCCTGGCTTTCTACATGTTTAGTTTTCTTTAGAGTTTTCGTTCAATTGCTGGCTGAAAACGGCCTGCTCATGACTTAGCTTCGATCAGATTTCGCAAAGTCATCAAAGCCCTGACTAAGCTAGGTTTACTTTTACGAAGCCACTTAATCGATTGCCGCAAACCAAGGCCTTCGAGTGACTTCCTGCTTGCCCGCCTTGCGGGCCGAGGCATATCCTACTATAATTCAGATTATGCAGCTAGGGCGTAGTTATTCTCGCCGTTTAAAAAAGTATGAAATATGAGATTTACGAGCTATATCCCAGCGCTCGACATGCTTACCAACCAATGAAACCCGCTGTCAAAACCAGTCGGCCCCATGTTGACATTTAAAAAAACCATTGTGCAATGGGTTTAACGCCGCAAAGATACGCGAAAAAGCTATCTTTGTAGCAGCAATTTCAACCTTAACTGATTCATGTCTTTGACCTTTGCACTGATTAAAGAGCGCAAATCG
>Ga0255755_1001331_pt1 | contig 22423 bp, 25 predicted proteins | sample 011ome_18_FD_179955 | JGI IMG/M metagenome (GOLD analysis project Ga0255755, IMG submission 179955) | Coastal salt marsh microbial communities from the Groves Creek Marsh, Skidaway Island, Georgia - 011501BT metaG (version 2) | ecosystem: Environmental > Aquatic > Marine > Intertidal zone > Salt... | reverse complement strand
CCAAGCGCAATTAGAATCAAGGAAATCTTAATGACTCTAATTCCATGAAAAAAATAGCCTATGTCAGCTTTTTTGAGATGCTGAAAATTGAAAATCATAATTCATCTTAAACCAATTATTTAAAAATATTTAAGAAAAATTAAAAGAGGATTATTTCTCTTAAGATTAATAGCAAGATAGTGTAATATACGAACTCTTCAAGTAGCGGCATTAGTATAATGGCTAGTATATCTGCCTTCCAAGCAGATGGTCCGAGTTCGAATCTCGGATGCCGCACCATCAAACATTTTATCTAAATCTTTAATTACAAGTGCTAAAATGACAATAATGATTATTAAAAGTGTTTCCTCTCCGATTGGTTTTTTTGATGCTAAATATAATGAAATTGGGCTTGTAGAACTATCGTTCATTGGCCAAAACAAATCTAAACATCCAGCAGACGATAACTTGCAAAGGAGCATAGATCTTTTTTTTTCTAAAAAAGGCTTAGAATCTTTGCCACTAATGGATCTTCGGGGAACAGATTTTCAAGTGTCAGTTTGGCATGCATTATGTGCCATACCCAGAGGATCGACATCATCTTATAAAGATATTGCAGAGCAAATTGGTTCCCCAAATGCCTCAAGGGCCGTTGGTACGGCATGTAAGTTAAATCCAATCCCTTTATTCGTTCCATGCCATAGAGTCGTTAAGCAAGATCACTCAATTGGACAGTTTGCACTTGGTACTCATAATAAAAAATATTTATTAAGCATGGAGGCTCTTAAGAATGACCATTCATAAAGCAATTATTGAAGATCTCAATATGGCATTTTCAGTCGAGCATCTATATTTGGAGAATGAAAGCTCTATGCATAATGTTCCTCCAAATTCAGAATCTCATTTTAAGCTAGTGATTGTTTCAAATGATTTTAGTGATCTTTCTAGGGTGAAAAGACATCAAAATATATACTCTGCATTGAATCGTGTTATGAAGAATGTCCATGCATTATCTATCCAAGCATTTACTATTGAAGAATATAATAAGAATCCAGTTATACTTTCATCACCCGATTGCTCTAAAAAATAATTTTATACATGCATCAACTTTTTCATTTTATTTTAAAGAAGCCAGTTCTTGTAATGGCTTTTATAGTTGCTATTTTTTTTTCGGCAGCCGTTGGCCTAAATAATTTTAAGCTGGATGCCTCCTCTGATGCACTAGTAATAGAAGGGGATGAAGCCTTTAAAGTTTATAGAGAGACCGGTGAAATATTTGGTAATTCTGATTTCTTAATTATCACTTTTACTCCAGAGACTGATTTATTTTCACCTCAATCTTTAGCAACAATTAAAAATTTAGATACTCAATTAGAGAAATTGCCTGGTGTTCAGTCTGTGCTAACAATCCTTGATGCGCCAATATTTTTTCAGCCAAAAGTTCCCATTGCTGATTTGATGGACAATCTTAAAACACTTGAATCTGAAGATATCGATTTTTTGGCTGCAAAAGAAGAAATGATTGATAATCCAGTTTACTCAGAGCTCATTATCAGCCCTGATGGAGGTACCACAGCAATACAGGTAACTCTTCGTGAGAATTCTTTGTATAGAGACTTGATAACAAAGAGGTATGAATTACTTGCCTTTAACAACCTTTCATCAACCCAAAAAAATGAACTTAACAATATAAATAAACAGATCTCTCAAATAAATGATGATGAAGCAAAAAAGCGGAGTGATTTAATCATTCAAATTAGAGATCTTCTTAAGCAAAATAGTGATAAGGGAACATTATTTTTAGGCGGCGCCTCAATGATTGCTACTGATATGATGAGTTTTATTAAATCAGATTTAATGATATTCGGTGTTGGTGTTGCAATAGTTTTTTGTTTGATGCTCTATCTCTTTTTTCAGAATATTTGGTTTGTCCTGTTGCCAATAGGCAATGCTTTTGTTACCACAGCTTTTACAGCCAGCGTTCTTGGATTGATGGATTGGAAAATAAGCGTCATCTCCTCTAACTTCATTGCTTTGTTGCTCATATTGACTATCTCATTGACTGTGCATGTATTAGTTAGATTTACTGAAGTTTCTCGTAATTCTGAATCTGTTGATGAGGCTATATATCAAACCCTAAATCAGATGGTTATACCTTGTTTATTCGCTGCATTGACTACTGCCATAGCTTTTCTGTCATTGATGCTGGGGGACATTAAGCCTGTTATAGAATTTGGAAAAATGATGTCAGTAGGAATGATTTTTGCCTTTATTTTTACTTTTACTTTTTTGCCCAGCGCAATGAAGCTTACGATTAAATCTAAGAGCACCCATTCACTAGATTTTATAAATAAAATACCCTCAAGATTAGGGTTTCTTGCTATTCATAAGGGTAAACAGATTGCCATATTTTTTGTTTTCGTTTCAATCTCTTTGATTTATGGAATTTCAAAACTTGAAGTTGAAAACAGATTTATAGATTATTTTTCGCCTGAAACTGAGATATATCAAGGCATGTTATTGCTCGATCAAGAATTGGGTGGAACAGCAACTTTAGACATTTTAATTGATCAGCCTGCTGAAGAAATATTTGATGATATAGATTTTGATGGCGATGACTTATTTGAAGATGATTTATTTGAAGATGATTCAAGCGATGCATCTGGCTATTGGTGGAATGCATCATCTCTTGCTAAGCTCGAAGAGATTCATGATTATTTAGATGAGATTCCAGAAATGGGAAAAGTGCTAAGCGTAGCAAGCGGGATTAAATTAGCCAGAATGATTAATGATGATAAGGAATTAAATGACCTAGAGTTAGCCTTGCTTCGCTCTGTTTTGCCAGAAGATATCAAAGAAACTTTACTTAATTCATATATAAATCAAGACGATTCAAAAGTAAGGATTTCTGCAAGAGTTCTTGAGTCTGCTCAAACATTAAATAGAAAGGAGTTGTTGGAAAAAATTAACTTTGATCTTGCTAATAGATTTGATTTAGACAATGACCAATTTCAAGTTACAGGCTTAGCTGTTTTATATAATAATATGCTTCAATCATTGTTTTCATCACAAATTAAATCTCTAGGTTTAGTTTTTACTGTTATTGGGTTGATGATCTTGTTGCTCTTCAGATCACTTAAGATTACTCTTATTGCAATGACGCCAAATTTGATAACCGCAGGCTCTGTTTTGGGCTTGCTAGGTGTTTTAGGGATTCCCTTGGATATTATGACAATTACCGTAGCTGCAATTAGTGTTGGCATGGCGGTGGATAATACTATTCACTATCTATATAGATATAAGACTGAGGCAGCAAACAATAATATTACAAATGATCAGAGAGTCTTAAGCTCTCATGATTCAGTTGGAAGAGCAGTTTTTTATACCGCAACAACCATAGCTGCAGGATTTGCAATTTTTGCTTTATCAAGCTTTACTCCAACTGTTCTCTTTGGGTTATTCACAGCTTTTGCATTGTTGATTTCTTTTTTTGCATCTTTAACCTTGCTACCATTTCTCTTAACTTTTTTTAATGCTTTTTCAAGCCAGGAGTCATAAATGTCAGGACCTTTAGATGGAATTACTCTTGTGGAATTTGCTGGCATAGGTCCCGGTCCATTTTGCGGAATGATTTTGGCTGATTTGGGTGCTGAAGTTATTCGAATTGATAGGTCTTCTCAGCATGGTCATGGCAATACAATTGATTTTCAACATAGATCTAAATCATCATTGACTGCAGACTTAAAAAACCCAAAAACTGTTAAAGAAATTAAAAAGCTTCTTAAAAATGTAGACGGTTTGATTGAAGGCTTTAGGCCTGGTGTGATGGAGCGCTTGGGACTTGGTCCTGATGAATGCTTTAATGAAAACCCCAATCTAGTTTACGGAAGGATGACCGGCTGGGGACAAGAGGGTCCGCTAGCTAAAACTGCCGGACATGACATAAATTATATTGCATTAACTGGTGCTCTTGAGTCCATGGGAAGAAAAGATCAGACACCACCGCCTCCGTTAAATTTAGTTGGAGATTTTGGCGGGGGTGGAATGTTTCTGGCTTTAGGAATAGTTGCTGCTTTGCTGAATATTAAACAAGGTGGAAAAGGTCAAGTTGTTGATGCTGCAATGGTAGATGGGGCTTCAGTTTTAATGTCAATGTTTTATGCATTCAAAGCTTCTGGTTTTTGGTCAGAGGAAAGAGAGTCTAATTTGCTGGATGGAGCTGCGCATTTTTATGATACCTATGAGTGTGCTGATAAAAAGTTTCTTGCAGTTGGTTCAATTGAACCTCAATTTTATTCAGTACTTTTAGAGAAGTTAGAAATTACAGATCCAAAATTTCAAGATCAGCATAACAAAGAATTATGGCCTGAATTAAAAGTGATTATTGCAGGAAAGATTAAGAAAAAATCTCGTGATGAATGGGCAAATATTTTTGATGGATCTGATGCATGTGTTGCGCCAGTATTGAGTTTATCTGAAGCACCAAAGCATCACCATATGAAAGCTAGAAACTCGTTCATTGATGTTAACGGAGTGATTCAACCGGCTCCCGCGCCTAGATTCTCAAATACACCTACAAAGATCAGACATTCTTCAGTTAAAGCTGGGGAAAACAACGAGGAGATTTGCAGTAAATATGATCTTGATAGATCATGTTTTAGCTAAAAAATTTGATAGCATTTTTTTGCGTTGCTATTTTTAATTCCTCTATTTCAATTTCTTTAAGCTCAGCTATTTCATTGGCAATATGAGGAAGATATTTAGGCTCATTAATATTTTTTTTTGGTTTGTTGGGAAGATTCTTGGGAATAAGATATGGGCAATCAGTTTCAATCATCATTCTATCAATAGGAATATTTTTAATTGATTTGCGTAAATCAATATTTCTTTTTGCATCACAGATCCATCCAGTAAGTCCAATGTAGGCACCCAAATCAAGATAATCATCCAATTCATCTTGAGTGCCTGTAAAGCAATGCACCACAAATTTAGGAAAGTTGTTGATATTCTGTTTAATAATGTCAACGAAATCTTTATGAGAATCTCTTTGATGCAAATATAGAGGTAAGTTCAGCTCTTTTGCTATTTCTATATGCATGTTGAAGGATTTACGCTGAATATCAGGAGGAGAAATATTTCTAAAGTAATCTAATCCAGTTTCTCCAATAGCATTTGGCGTAGTGGATTTTAATTTAGCAAGCAGATCCTCATAATTAGTTTCAAGGATTTCATTGGCGTGATGAGGATGTATGCCCGCAGAAATAAAATATTTTTCAGGATGTCTATTTTGTATTATTTGGATGGGCTCTAGATCAGCCAAACTAGCGCAAAGCAAGACAAATTTTTCAACGCCTTCAAGCTCAGCATTAAAGATTATTTCATCTAAATTATCTTTTAAGGACTCATGAGTAAAATTACACGCAATATCTATAAATCCAGCCATTTTTACTTTCTATCAATTACAATAATGATGTAATTATCTATCAATATGAACCAATTTGAACAATTTCATGCTGCTTTACAGCTAACAAGAGTCTCAGACACGGTTTTCTCCTTTATACCTCATCCAAAGTATTTTGTTGGCAACACTCCCCATGGTGGATATCTCCTGGCATTAATGAATAAAGCCATAACATCTGTTCTGCCGCATCCATGCGTAATTAATTCAAACATATACTACCTTGATAGAACTGAACCCGAGCAAGCTGAATTGCATGTAGAAGTAATTCGAACATCGAGAGGAACCTCGATGGGTCAAGTTAAATTGATTCAGAATAACAAATTAACATGTTTGCTATCAGCATTATGTTCTGACTTTGAATACATGAAAGGTTATTCTGGTCTTTCAACCTCATTGCCACAAATAATAGATTCATTTCCAAAAAAAGATTTTAAGATAATGAACTATGAGAATTTTAAATTAGGTTCAACCCCTTCATTTATCCAGCAATTAGATATGTCTGTACATCCAGATCATGCATGGTGGGACAGAGAGATTTCTAATGATATGGCCGAAGCGAGATGCTCTGCTTTCCTTGAGTTGCAAGGAGGAGTGGCGGATACATTTGTGCTTTCATATCTTGCAGATATATTACCGCCAGTTGTTCAAAATAAGTATGGGCCATTGGGTTGGGTGCCGACACTTACGTTAACCTGCAATATTCGTCAGCTACCACAAACCAACCAATTATTTATTGACGGTATTGCAAAAGACATTTGTAATGGATATTTTGAGCAAGATTGTAATATATGGGACATGAATGGTAATTTAGTTGCCACTAGCAGGCAGCTCGCAAAAATTTTAAAATCTGAAGAAAAAATTTCTTCATAATCAAAAGGAAACCAAATGAAATTTACTGGTACAAAAAACTATGTGTCTACTGAAGATCTCAGTATGGCTGTTAATGCAACTATAGCTCTAGAGAGACCTCTAATTATTAAAGGTGAACCAGGAACAGGTAAAACATTGCTAGCAATCGAAGTTGCTGAATCTTTAGGTATGGAGCTAATTGAATGGCATGTTAAATCGACCACGAAAGCTTCTCAGGGGCTATATGAATATGATGCAGTAACAAGGCTTAGAGATTCTCAGCTGGGTGATGAAAGAGTAAAAGATATTAAAAATTACATTAAGAAAGGCAAGCTATGGGAGGCTTTTGAATCAGATAAACAAGTCGTATTACTTATTGATGAAATTGATAAAGCAGATATTGAATTTCCAAACGACTTATTGCAAGAGCTCGATCGTATGGAGTTTTATTGTTACGAAACTGGAGAAACTATAAAAGCTAAAAAAAGACCCTTGATAATTATTACCTCAAATAATGAAAAAGAATTACCGGATGCTTTTTTAAGGAGATGTTTCTTTCACTATATTCAGTTTCCAGATCGGCCGACTATGGAGGGTATTGTAAAGGTGCATTATCCTAAAATTAAAAAAGCTTTAGTCAAAGATGCATTAGATTTATTTTTTGATGTCAGGAAAATTCCAGGCATGAAGAAAAAACCATCAACTTCAGAATTAATAGATTGGTTAAAGCTTTTGATGTCTGATGAGCTTCCAGATGAAATTCTAAAGAATGCGGATACTTCAAAGGCAATACCCCCTTTATATGGCGCATTGCTTAAAAATGAACAAGATGTTCAGCTGCTTGAAAGGTTGGCATTCATGTCTAGGAGAGAACAAGCGAAATAAATGCTAATCAATCTTTTCCATACAGTCCGATCTTCAGGTGTGCCTTGTACTTTAAGAGAGCTACTTGATTTATTGGGTGCGCTTGAAAAAAATCTTGCGTTTGCTGATATGGATGATTTTTATTTCCTTGCTCGAACAGTTCTAGTAAAAGATGAAAAAAATTATGATAAATTTGATAGGGCTTTTGAGATATATTTTAAAGGTATTGAAACTTTAGAAGATATTTTTGAAGCGCTTATCCCAGAGGATTGGTTGCGCAAAGCTTTTGAAAAAGAATTAGATCCTGAGGAATTAAAGAAAATTCAATCATTGGGAGGCTTAGAGAAACTCCTAGAAGAATTCAAAAAAAGACTTGAAGAGCAAAAAGAAAGACATGAAGGTGGTAATAAGTGGATTGGCACCAATGGAACCTCGCCTTTTGGAAATAACGGAAATAATCCAGAAGGGGTTAGGGTCGGCGGAGAAGGGGGAAATAAAAAAGCAGTAAAAGTTTGGGAGCAAAGACAATTCCAAAATTTAGATGATTCTGTTGAGATAGGAACAAGAAATATCAAAGTAGCTCTTAGACGATTAAGAAAGTTTGCACGACAGAGCACGGATTATGAATTAGACATGGATGGCACGATTAAATCCACGGCCAGAAATGCTGGAATTTTGGATATTAATATGATTCCAGAAAGAACAAATCACGTTAAAGTGTTAATATTTTTTGATGTTGGCGGATCCATGGATCCCTATATTAAACTTTGTGAAGAGCTCTTTTCAGCCCTTAAAACAGAATTCAAGCACTTAAAATATTTTTATTTTCATAATTGTGTTTATGAGTCTGTTTGGGAAGATAATAGAAGAAGAACTCAGGAAAGATTTTTAGTACAAGATATCATTAATAAATACAGTGCTGACTATAAAGTTATTTTCGTTGGTGATGCAACAATGGCTCCTTATGAAATTACAAATGCTGGAGGAAGCATTGAGCATTGGAATGAAGAGCCTGGTGGCGCAACTATCAAACGTCTTTGCGAGCATTTTGATAGAGTTGCATGGTTGAACCCCGTTCCTGATGATCATTGGGACTACACCTCTTCTTTGTGCATTATTAGAGAATTGGTTGATAATAGAATGTTTCCATTAACATTAAAGGGATTAGAAGAGGGCATGTCGGAACTATCAAAATGAATACAATTTCAAATAACAAAAGTAGCGGAATTAAATGGGGTCCATTTACATTAAGGATACCTTTTATTCATATTAAATTTAGGGCTCCAGAATTTTTACAAGGTCTTGTTATTTCAGGCGCAACAGCCTTTGCCGCAGCGCCTTTAGCCATGAAGCTTGGCTTAAGCTTTGAAGAAGCTGTTGCTTTAAGTATGGTTGCAGGGACCTTTATCTCATCTGGTCCTTTAATTTTTGGAGAGCCAATGGCGCCTGGCTGGGTTACACCAGCAGTGCCAATTGTTATGGGCGCGCTGGCTGCTGCTGGTTATTATGGTGTGCCTACCGAAGGATCTGATATTTGCGTTGATGGTGTATGCAGATACAACCCGGAAGCTTTTCAGTTCATGGCTGCGATGTGCTTTGAATTCACAGCTTTAATTTTAATTCTTGGATTAACTGGTTGGGGTAAATTATTAGTTGAGAAAATTCCTAATGGATTAAAAGCTGGAATTATCTTGGGGGCTGCTCTGGCAGCATTTTATCAAGTATTTTTTGAAGATTTTGATGCATATCTTTTGCAACCTATATCTATGACAGTGGCAATTGTTTTATGTGTCATCACTACATTTTCCAATCCATTCAAAAAAATCGCAGCTAACAATAAATTTTTTGAAGTTGTTGGGTCACTGGGACTATTGCCAGGATTTGTTGTTGCCGGTTTAGTAGCTTATTTTTTAGGCGAAATAACTTTCAATATTGAGTGGGGTTTTAAAATTCCAGCCATTATGAGCTTAATTGAGAAAACTTCTCCATTTTATATTGGATTGCCATCATTGCAGATGTACATTGATGCGTTACCACTTGTGATTATAGGCTACATGCTTCTTTTTGGAGATCTGGTTACTGCAACAGAAGTTCTGAAAGATGCTCAACAACATCGTGATGACGAGCAATTACCCATTGACCTTAACAGATCGCATCTTTCTGTTGGTATTAGAAATTTATTGGCATCATTAATCAATCCATTTTTTCCAACTCAAGGAGCATTATGGACAGGCGTGCAGGTTGTTGTAGCTGAACAATGGAAGAAAGGGCCAAAAAATATGCCTTCAATTTTTGATGGAATTGGGTCCTACTATTTAATGGGCATACCTTTTTTATATTTCACGCTACCTTTTGTCACACTCATGCAACCCCTGATGGTCATGGCTTTAACCTTGACATTAATCTTAACTGGTTTTGCTTGCGCTTATGTTGCCATGGCTATACCAAAAAAGAATTCTGAAATGGCAACAGCACTTCTCATAGCATTCTTTATCACCTTTTACAGCGCCTGGATTGGTCTCTTAATTGGATTATTATTGGCAGTTTTTGTCGATGGTTTTGAAGAAGAGGGCGCATGAGTCAATTTGCTCTTGAGATCACTGATCTCAAAAAAACATATGATTCTGATGTAGTGGCTCTAAAAGGCATAAATCTTTCTGTAAAAGAGGGAGATTTTTTTGCATTGCTAGGACCTAATGGTGCTGGAAAATCATCCACGATCGGTATCATTGCCTCATTGGTGACCAAGACGGCCGGTACTGTAAAAATCTTTGACATTGATACGGACTTAAACTTTCCTGAGGCGAAGCGTTTGCTGGGCGTTGTTTCACAAGAGATAAATTTTAATAACTTTGAGAAAGTGATTGATATTGTTACTACTCAAGCAGGCTTTTATGGCATTCCATTAAAAGAATCTAAACCAAAAACTGAAATAACTCTAAAGCGTCTAGGTCTTTGGGAAAAGCGTAACGAACAAGCTAGAACTTTATCTGGTGGATTTAAACGAAGACTCATGATCGCAAAAGCATTAATTCACGAACCAAAACTTTTGATACTTGATGAGCCAACTGCAGGAGTTGATATAGAACTAAGACGTGAAATGTGGGATTTTTTAAAAGAGATTAATGCTCAAGGAACTACTATTATTTTAACCACGCATTATCTAGAAGAAGCAGAGCAATTATGCAAAAACATAGCCATAATTGATCATGGCGAGTTAGTTGAAAATACTTCAATGAAAGATCTTTTAAGCAGGCTTGATGTTCAAGGGTTCGTTTTAGATATAGATAAATCCCTAGATCAACCACCCTCTATACCAAATTTTCCAATTACTCTAGAAGACTCAACCACTTTGAATGTTGCAATTCAAAAAGACCAATCTATCAATGATCTCTTTGATCAGCTGACAAGCTTAGGTATCAATGTTTCATCAATGAGAAATGAATCAAATAGATTAGAAGAAATGTTTATTGAAATGGTTAAGAAGAGTTAAGCATGAAAAGAAGAAATGAGATATTAGTTTCTTTAATTACTCTTATCAGAAAGGAGATTAAACGCTATTTGAGGATTTGGGTGCAAACATTGGTTCCACCAGCAGTTACTATGTCCTTATATTTTGTTATTTTTGGATCCCTTATTGGTCCTAGAATTGGAACCATGGACGGGCTAGATTATATCCAGTTCATGATACCTGGACTCATTATGATGTCTGTTATAACAAATTCATATGCAAATGTTGTTTCTTCTTTCTACTCTGTTAAATTTCAAAAATCTATCGAAGAATTACTGGTATCTCCAATGCCAAATTGGGCCATTTTAGTCGGCTTTATCATTGGTGGAGTGTCTCGTGGCGTTTTAATAGGCTGCATAGTTTTTTGTGTCAGTCTGTTCTTTTATCCATCTTTCACAATTGTTAATCCATTGCTAACGATCTTAGTTTTATTTTTAACAGCAATATTATTTTCATTGATGGGTTTTATTAATGCCATATTTGCTGATAGCTTTGATGATATTTCTATTATCCCGACATTTGTCCTTACACCCCTAATTTACTTAGGCGGGGTATTTTATTCGATCAACATACTCCCTGATCTTTGGCGAAATATCTCTATGGCAAATCCAATGTTATACGTGGTCAATACCTTTAGGGAAGGTATGCTAGGAGTTAGCGATGTATCTATATCATTTGCATTATCAATGATTATTTTTTTTATAGCTGTTCTCACTTCCGCATGTTTAATTCTTTTACATAAAGGGGTTGGAACTCGTCAGTGAAGATTAAATATCTAGGAAATCAATCCACGCCAAAACTAGATTCTTATTCTTCAGATTTTTTAGACTCTATACCTAGAAACAATCAGCATTTAACTGAATGTTTTGGCTTAGATTATTGGAATGCATATGAATTTTCATATCTAAATTCTAGGAACCTTCCAGTGATCGAAGCATTAGAAATTAAAATTTCAATGCACTCTGTGCTTACCGTTGAATCTAAGTCTTTGAAGCTTTATTTGGCATCATTTTATAATAAAAAATTTTCTAAGCCCGCTAATGCATATAAGTTAATTGAAAAAGATTTAACTAAAATTTTAGGTTCCTCGGTTTCAGTTCGAAAACTGAATAGATTTGATGATGCGCCGATTTCAACCCTTATTTCAAAATTTAAAAATAAAGTGCCAAAAAATCAGGTTATGCGGTTTCAAGGCTTTAGATCTATATGTCCTGTGACCTCTCAGCCCGACTGGGGTAATGTTTATATCCATTCTGGCTCTGATTCAATTGACTCGAAAAAGTTAATTAAATTATTAAAATCATACAGAAATAAGGGTGATTTTCATGAAGCCTGTATCGAATCTATTTTTATATCATTAAGAAATGATTTTAAAATTGATGATTTAACGGTGTATGGAAAATTCTTAAGAAGAGGTGGTATTGATATCAATCCCATACGATCTACCGCAAAAAAACTGATATTTAAGAATTTTAGAGACTTTAGCCAATAATTATCTAATCCAATAAATTTAAGATTTTACTTCTCACTTCTTCTTCTATTTGCAGGTGCCCTTTGACATTTGGATGAATGCCGTCTGTCTGCATAAGGCTTAATGAGACCATTTCTTTTATTGAGCCTTGTACAAGGGTCAAATTATATTGAGTCGCTAAATCCTCATACATATTTTTAAAATTTTCTGTGTATCTTGCTCCGTAATTAGGAGGAAGCTCCACTCCAATTAGCGCGACTTTAGATCCTTTATCTAGCGACATTCTTATCATTTCATCTAAATTTTTTTTTATTACTTTCTTAATAGACATTCCTCTCAAGCCGTCATTTCCACCTAGCTCTAAGATTACTAATTTTGGTTTATGCTCATTCAATAATTTGGGGAGTCTGTATAGACCTCCAGATGTGGTATCACCACTGATACCAGCATTTATAATTTTTATATTCATGCCCATTGAATTTAAGTTATTTTCAAGAATAGATGGCCAAGACTCTTGAATTTTTACCCCATAACCAGCGCTTAAACTATCTCCTAAAACAACTGCAACATATTCATCTTTATTGAATTGAGTTGATGAATTTACTGATGAAGGAAGTGCCAGTAGAATAACTGAAAGCAAACCCAAGGATATTTTGAGCAATTTAATTTTAGAAGTTAAGAACATCACAAAAGAAGTTAACAGTCCGGAGGGTCTTTTGACAATAGTTAAGGATATAAATTTATCGGTTGAACAAGGTAAACCAGTATCTTTGGTTGGGCCATCTGGCTCTGGCAAAACTACACTGTTGGCTATAATGGCTGGACTTGATTTGCCGACTGCTGGAACTGTGAGGTTGCTGGGATCTCAAATTACGAGTCTTGATGAAGATAAGAGAGCTCAAATTAGAGGTAAGGATGTTGGCTTTGTATTTCAATCTTTTCATTTAATGCCAAGATTGACTGCTCTAGATAATGTCATGTTGCCGCTTGAAATTTCAGGAGATCCTCAATCAATAGATAAAGCTTACGAGGCTCTAAAGCAAGTTGGACTCTCAAATAGGGCAAAGCATTTTGCGACTCAACTCAGTGGCGGTGAAAAGCAGCGAGTTGCTATAGCAAGATCTATTGTTAACAAGCCAAAAATATTATTTGCTGATGAGCCAACAGGTAATCTGGATAAAAAGAGCTCAAGCTCTATTACCGATCTTATATTCTCACTAAATGAACTCATCCAAACAACCTTAGTTCTAGTAACTCATGACCTGTCTTTAGCAGAAAAATGTGATGAAGTTTATGAACTTTCAGAAGGACAATTATTGTGATTAGAGGCCTTTTATATGGCTTGAAGAAATTTTGGTCTGAAGTTTTTAGTGGCGACTTATTAATATTATTTTTATCAATTGTTTTAGCTGTTACATCGATATCAAGTGTTGGATTTTTAGGTGACAGGCTTAACTCCTCCATGCAAATGCAGGCTTCAAGTATTTTAGGTGCAGATCTTGTATTACGATCAGCATCTAAAATAGATTCAAAATATTTGGACTTAGCTGTAGCAAATGATCTTGATTCTGCTGAGATGTCTACATTTCTGAGCATGATAATAACAGATGATGATAATCTGCTTACTTCTATTAAAGCTGTAACTGCATCATATCCATTAAGAGGTGAATTAAAGATTGTTGATTCTCAGGGAGCTAAAATTAAGCATTTTGGCTCACCCGAGCCTGGTAACATCTGGATTGAAAGAAAAGTATTAGAAACTTTAGAGTTAATGGAGCTGGATAAGGTTTCTATTGGTAATAAAAATTTTACAATTGAGGGCATTATTGAAGATTATCCTGATAGAAACTCTAGCTTTGTAGGTTTTTATCCGGTCGCGATTGTGAATATAAATGATGTTGATGCAATGGGGGTGATTCAAACTGGAAGCAGGGTTGTTTATAGAAACCTTTTTTCAGGCACTCAAGACAACCTTGAGCGTTTTGAAAAGTTGTTAGAAGAAATACCTGCCAATATAAGAGTTCAAAATGCATTAGACGTGGGAGATAATCTTGGAGAAGATATAGCTAATTCAACAACCTTTTTTAATTTAGCTAGTCTTTTCACTATTATTATTTCCGTTATTGCATCCATGATGGCGGTTAGACGCTATGCAAGCAGAAACCTTCTTCATACTTCATTAATGAAAGTCTTTGGAGCTTCTAAGTTATTTATTTTAGGGCACCAAATTATGCAGCTAACTTTGGTAGCTATCTTTGCTTCGTCACTAGGATTGATTTTTGGTTATGGGCTACAGCATCTTTTGCTTTCTACTTTACATGGAATTATTAATGCTGATTTACCGCCGCCATCATCTCGACCTGTAATTCTTGGCTTCATTACAGCTGCTTTTGTGATATTTGCAACAGCATCTCCCTATATAAAAATCCTAAGTGAAACTGAGCCTATCAGAATTTTAAGGAATGACTTTAATATCAAGCTATCGAGCAACCTCATGATTTATCTAGTTGCTTTTTTTACAATGTTTGGATTTCTAGGTGCTTTATTTCAAGACATTAAATTAATTATATACATAGTTATTTCATTGATTTTAGTCACTGCCTCTTTATATTTAATAGGTAGGCTGTTGATTTATGGGCTTTCCCGCGTGAAATTTTCTTATGGAACAGGTTGGAAATTAGGTCTAAAAAATATAGTTCAGCGAGGAAATGATAGTATTTTACAAGTAATTATATTTGGGCTTTCGCTGTTATTTCTTGTGGTACTTGCAGAAACAAGAACGGATTTGGTTGATTCATGGACCGAAACCCTAGATGAAGATACACCAAACTATTTTTTGTTTAATATTCAGGAATACAACCTAGACCCCATATCCAATTACTTCAAAGACCAAGGAAATATCGTGCCAGATTTTACTCCTTTAATTCGAGGTAGGCTTTTATCGGCAACTCGACCTGGATCTGAAGATGTCAATTTTGATAATCTGATGGAGCGGGAGGCAAATTTAACTTGGCGGAATCAATTACCCCTAAGTAATTCATTGGTAGAAGGCGAATGGTGGACTAACGGTAATGAGGTTGAAGAAGTCTCAATTGATCGAGAGATTGCAGAATCAATGAATCTTGCGATTGGTGATGAGCTCACTTTTTCAGCTGGAGGAAGAACATTTAGTGTTACTGTATCTAGCTTTAGAGAAATTGAATGGCAAAGCTTTTCTCCAAATTTCTTTTTTATTCTTTCTCCTGCGGCAGGCAGAGAACTGCCCAATTCATACATTACGAGCATCAAGCTAGAAAACTCAAAAAAGTTTATGAATAACTTTACCAATCGTTTTCCTACAATCACCAGTGTTGATTTAGAGGCAATTATTGAACAAGGTAAAAGCTCCCTAGCAAGTGCCTCACTGGCTGTGCAATATATATTCTTCCTTACGTTTATAGCAGGAATTCTAGCTTTGATTGCTTCTGTATATTCAAACAGAGATCAGCGAACTCAAGAAACAGCAATTATGCATGCCATTGGAGCTAGTAGAGCTTTAATTTTTAAATCAGCAGCATCAGAGTTTTTGATTTTGGGTCTATTAGCTGCAACAACAGCAATCATATTTTCTATAGCTCTATCATCTGTAATTTTTATTCAATTTTTAGATCTGATTTATTCACCAAACTTATTAATTCTTGGACTGAGTTATTTGTTTGGTATTGGTTTTATATTTATTGCAGGCGTTATCTCAATTAGAAAGAGTATCTATGCTTCACCCATGATTACTTTGAGAGATTCTTAGCTTTAGTTAATGTAAAATGCTTAACCTATTAGCAGGAGAGATGGCAGAGTGGTCGATTGCGCTACCTTGGAAAGGTAGTAACTGGGCAACTGGTTCCGGGGTTCGAATCCCCGTCTCTCCGCCAATGCCCTTAAACTTATATTTTTGAAGTGACAAATCAATTACCTTCATTTAAAGTTATTCTACTCAATCAATATATTAAATCTATGAAAGAGTTTTACAGAAACATAAGCGATGCACTGGTAATGCTTGATGGCTTAGAAAAAGATTTAAATATTAGGCATTTATCTCCAAATGAATTAAAGGTTTTTTATACAATCATTGTTCGTTCTGAATTTAACAAATATGGCTCCAATATTTCAGATATAGTTGAAAATTCTGGAATGTCTCGCTCTACTGTTTATAAAACTCTGAAAAAATTATCTTCACAAGGTATTATCCAATTAAATCAATCAGAAGAAGATGGTCGTGAATCTTTGGTTGTATTAAATAGCTAAGAATACAAAAATCTTAATAGTGAAAAACTTTCTTACGCTTTCGGTTACCAGTTTTGTATTTTCAACAATGTTATGGGTGCTGTGGCACTTTATCGATACGCATGTATTATTTTTAGCAGGCAAGGGTGGTCTGTTTTATTTGCCTCATGCTGCAAGGGTTTTATGTGTTGTTTATTTTGGTTTTAAAGCCATCCCGGCACTATATCTTGGTGAGCTGGTTGGGCCTTATGTCATTGATCCCGATATGTATTCTTTTTCTACACTGTTGCCTAGTCTTATAAGCGTTATGTCAGTTCCTTTTGCCTTGACTATGCTGAATTCACTCGGCTTTACTCTAGGGGAAACAAGGTCAAGTCCATTGAATAGAAGAAACTACAAACACATTTTTTTGATTACTTTTATATCAGCTGGTTTTAATGCGCTTGTGGTCAATTTATATATGAGTAGAAATAACCTAAGTTTCCCAAATGCTATTACTGACATTGAGCAAGTCTATAGATTTTTTGTAGGAGATCTTTTAGGAACAGTATTCGTTTTTATATTTCTAGCTATGATTTTGATACCAGTTTTAAGACAGGCAAAAAACTAATCACTTATTATCCATTCGTCAATGATATCCTCAAGAACATATAGAGGAACAATTCCTTAGATAACCAACGTACTTTAATAATTTTTTCATAATAGTTTATTCCTAATGTAGTATGTTAATTTTAACATTCAACAAATGAATAAGCATGAGGAATCCATTTCATTTAGCTATTCCCGTCAATGATTTAGCAAAAGCAGCTGATTTTTATGAAAACATACTTGGATGCGATAGAGGTAGAGAGAGTGATTCATGGATTGATTTTAATTTATTTGGTCATCAGCTTGTTTGTCATTATGTGAAGGAAGCTAATATCAAAAATATAAATCCAGTCGATGGCGATGCAGTGCCTGTTCCGCATTTTGGAGTCATACTTGACTTTGATCAGTTCGATAGCCTGGCCGATAAGCTCAAGAGCAAAAAACAAAGTTTTATCATAGAGCCTAAGATTCGATTTGCCGGCATGCCAGGAGAGCAGAGAACTATGTTTCTTCAAGATCCATGCGGAAATGCATTGGAATTTAAAGCTTTTAAAAGTTTAAACAGTATTTTTGTATCCTAGACTTCTTGTGATTCTAGGTTGAGAACAATAATGCGAAGATAGAGATCTATAAAAGGTGGATGTCTTGATAAACTTTGACTCTTTTATCAACCAATCTCCGTTATCATTTCTTAAATACAAGTCTTTGTAGTTTCCCTGAATGTCTAATCTGAATTTTTTCTTTGTATCTATCAAGTTATAGGACATGGCCCAAAACCCATTTGCTTCATTGTTTGATAACAAGCTAATAACTGGATTTTTGCCTGCATGTTTTTCAATTAGATGATCGTGACACGAGTTAATTTTGTATTTATCTACCATATCTTGAGCCGAATGGAAAAAACCAAAATCCTCAAAATCTATTTCAACTTTATCAAGATGAAAGCACTCAAGAACAGTCATTGGTTTTTTTGCATCACAAGCTTTCCAGTATTTAAATTTAAGATCCTTAATAGCATTGATAGCTTCCAGCGATTCAATTCGTTTACTTACATCCATTATGTTTTTCATCTAAACAGTATTTTGATTTATTAACGATTCAGATCCAATAGTTGACTTCATCTTATTAATGATATTAAATACTGTATAAATATACAGTATAGGTAATAAATATGAATAACATAGTACATTTAAACACTTTAGATCCAATATTTAATGAGTATGAGGCATTTGTTGACAAAGATGCAGGCTTGAAAACAATTGCATTCAAATATTTCGGTGCAGATATCCAAAAAGCCATAGTTTATCTTGATTTAAACAATCTAGATGAATCTTCTCAAGATAAGGACTTTGCTCTTAGTGTGGTTAAAAATAAAGAGTATTATCAACCTGAATTACTACACTAGCTCTAGTTTATTTTTTAGAATAATTACCCTTTAATTCTAGGCTTTTATATATATAATTTTAATTAGAAGTCGTATAAATAAATTACTAAGGGGATTTATTTATGCTTGTTTTAATACCCTTGCGCAGGAGGTGATCTTATTAGTATTTATATTAAATTAGGAAACGGAGGGTTCGCCTTTTGACAAGAGGTAAAACTCTGAATCCGCCTATCAGACTAATCTAACTCTGATAGTTAGAAGCCTCCCTCGAGAGGCTTCTTTTTTTTAACAAATATAATTTATTGCCCTAAACATTCTCTATTAGTTTAAAATTCATCAACTTTTTATAATCCCATCATTTTCATGGAAACTAAAGATTGGTTCTTGCTTACAGCACTTGCTGCCATATGGGGCAGTGCGTTCATGTTTATCAAAATTTCTGCAGTGGATTTTGGGCCAATTTTATTAGTAACTTTAAGACTCTTAATTGCTGGATTAGTTTTTATGCCTTTATTGTTAAGGAAAAAATATAGGCTTCTTTTTAAATCTCACTTACCTGGTATTCTAATTATTGCTGTTATCAGTAATGCGTTGCCTTTTAGTCTGTTTGCATTTGCATCACTTGGGGCAACATCAAATATGCTTGGCATTCTCAATGGAACAACTGCTTTTTTAACAACTGTTATTGCTTATTTTTGGTTAAACGAATCTATATCAGCAAAGCAAATCATCGGCTTATGTCTTGGTTTTTTTGGAGTTATTATTTTGGTCAATCCTGCTAATGGATCTAGCACCATCATTGCGAGTATGTGCGCTCTTGTCGGCTCCCTTTGTTATGCATTTAATGGAAATTATCTTCAAAAATACCACGCTCATTCGAATAAAAAAGTGCTAATAGGATGGTCTATGCTATTTGGCGGCTTGTTGATGACTCCTATAGCAGTTTTTAATTTGCCTGATAGCCTTCCAAATTTAAATTCATTTTTTGCATTGTTATGGCTTTCAGTGGTGTCAACTGGAATAGGTTACCTTGGTTACATAAGATTGATAGATAGAATAGGTGCTGTAAAAACATCCACTCTTACATATTTACTTCCAGTCTTTAGTATTTTATGGGGCGCCATTTTTCTCCAAGAGCAAATAACGTTCATAATTTTTGGCGGCTTTCTATTTGTTATGATGGGGATGTATTTTGCTAACACCCAATCAACTTCAATGAATAAAAATTAACATGAGCTATACAGAAGAATTACTTATAAAAGCAGATGAAGTTATTCCAAGAGTCACTTTTGAAGACTTTAAGAATGATTTAAATAAAAAAATAATGATAGATGTTCGTCAATTTGAAGAGTTGCAAGTATCTGGTACAGTTCAGGGATCAATTCATGTCCCTAAAGGGGTCATAGAATTTAGATTGAATAACAATGATGATATTTCATTTGATACTTCAGTTTATGTTTTTTGTGCCGTTGGGGTTAGGTCAGCAATAGCTGGATATAATTTAAAAAAAGTGGGTTATAAAAAAGTTTTTAATTTAGTAGGATTTCAGGATATCCTTGAGCAAGGAGCCGAGAAACAGCCTTTAATTTAATAACGGAGTAATGCATATGTTTAGTCATATTATGGTTGGAGCGAATGATATTGAAGCATCAAAAGTTTTCTATGATGCAATTTTAGGTGTGCTTGGGGCAAAACCAGGCCTTTTATCAGAAAACTTAACGGGTCAAAAGAGATACATGTATTTTCTTGAAGGGAGCACATTTTTAATTTCTGAGCCAATTGATGGTAATCCATCAACTCATGGGAATGGCTCTACCATTGGATTCAATGTTCCAGATGAAGCAACGGGGAACACATGGCATCAAACAGGTCTAGAAAATGGAGGAGTAGATTGCGAGGATCCTCCAGGCATAAGAGAGGGCATGGGAGTTAAAATGTATCTAGCGTACTTAAAAGACCCCTCTGGGAATAAAATCTGTGTTTTGAAAAGGCTTGCTTAAATTCTAATAACCGGCTGCTTGTCCATCTTTGCGAGTTTCTGAGGCACCATAGTAAACTCCATCTTTAAGCATGATGGCTTGGTAGCCCCCAAAAATACCTTTTTCATATTGTAGAACATGGCCCTTAGCTATTAACTCTTCCTCTATTGTTTTTCCAAAACCACTTTCTATACTTAAAGTTCCTCCATCTTTCATGATCTCATCTGTTGGTTGAGAAGATCCGCTGTGAACAATTCTAGGCGCGTCTCCAGCTTCTTGAAGATTCAGACCAAAATCAATCATGTTAATGATGATTTGTGCATGAGCCTGTGGCTGTGTGGCTCCGCCCATTACGCCAAAACTCATAAATGGTTTTCCATCTTTGGTAACAAATGCTGGGATAATTGTATGAAATGGCCTCTTGCCACCTTTTAATGAGTTTTTATGATTCTTATCTAAACTAAAGAGCTCGCCTCTATCTTGCAGCATAAAACCCAATCCAGGAGGGACCATCCCTGAACCCATGCCTCGATAATTGCTTTGAATGAGCGAGATCATATTTCCATATTGGTCTGCAGCTGTTAAATAAATGGTATCGCCATTTTTTAGAATTCCAGCCTCATCGGTCTTAGCAACTTTATTAGCATCAATTAGTTTGATGCGTTCTTTTGCATATGATTTTGAGATGAGTTCTTCAACCGGGATCTTTTCAAATAACGGATCAGCGTAATATTTTGCTCTATCAGCAAAAGCGAGCTTCTTTGCTTCTGTAAATAGATGAATATATTCAGCGCTAAAAAGACCCAATGATTTAAGATCATAATTTTCTAACATGTTTAAAATTTGCAAGGCTGCAATTCCTTGTCCGTTTGGAGGTAATTCCCAAACCTCATAACCTCGATAATTTGATGATACAGGAGGGGTCCATTCTGAATGAAAGGAAGCCAAGTCTTCATATGTTAAAAAGCCTCCTTGAGATTGAATAAAATCTGCCATCGTTTTAGCAATTGGGCCCTCATAAAATCCAGCTCTGCCTTTTGATGCAATTACTTGCAAAGTTTTTGCTAGTTGGGGATTCTTAAATATTTCTCCTTTTTGTGGCATACGACCATTTTTAACCCAAACATCATTAAAATTTGGGTAATTTTCAAAACGTTTTTGGGATCGATCTAGATAATAGGCAATGGTTTCTGTTACCGGAAAGCCTGACTTAGCATATTCAATGGTTGGCTCAAACAATAATTTAAAATCCATTTTCCCAAATTTTTCATGCAACTTAACCCAACCATCTACAGCGCCAGGAACAGTTACTGGTAGAGGTCCATACGATGGAATTTTTTTTAATCCCTTTTCAATAAAGTAATCAATTGTAAGATTTTTTGGAGCAGGGCCGCTTGCATTCAAACCATGTAATTGTTGTGTTTTTGCATCCCAAACAATTGCAAACAGGTCACCACCTATGCCATTACCAGTTGGCTCCATAAGGCCCAAAGCAATATTGGCTGCAATTGCAGCATCTATAGCAGTACCTCCTTGTTTTAAAATATCTAAACCTATTTGAGTTGCTAGGGGATGGCTTGTTGCAACCATACCATTTTGTCCTATGACTTCAGATCGACTTGCAAATGCCTCACCAGTAATTCTGTCATACCCATTCAGCGTCATAGTAAACCCCCCAAAGGTAGCAATTAATATGTAATGCTTTAATCTTAAACATTTCTTGATGATTTTATTTTTCATGCATAAGATATTAACTCACATATTAAACTGGAGTAAAAAATAATGATGAATTTAAAAAAACTATTTACTGCTATGGTCATTGCTTTGCCTATGTCCATTGCTGCTTTTGATGTGACTGGCGATCATTTTAAAGATACCTTTAAAATTACATCAGTTACAGTTCATGAAGATGGCACATCTTTCAACGCCGAAAGTGATTCCGCGGGGCAATATGGAAAAGTTTATTTAACATACAATTTGAAATCTTCTGACAATAGTAGAAATTCTGGTACCTGGCTTGGTTATGGAAGAGGAATTAGTCCTGAGGGTAATTTAGCTGTTGGCAACCTTATGGGAG
>Ga0255755_1001329_pt1 | contig 22456 bp, 20 predicted proteins | sample 011ome_18_FD_179955 | JGI IMG/M metagenome (GOLD analysis project Ga0255755, IMG submission 179955) | Coastal salt marsh microbial communities from the Groves Creek Marsh, Skidaway Island, Georgia - 011501BT metaG (version 2) | ecosystem: Environmental > Aquatic > Marine > Intertidal zone > Salt... | reverse complement strand
TACAAACACTTCGACCGTGACACCTACCGTAACGCCAACCAAAACAACCACCCCAACCGTTACAAGCACCCCAACATCTACGGCTACAGTAACGCCAACCAATACAATCACCCCAACCGTTACAAGCACCCCAACATCTACGGCTACAGTAACGCCAACCAATACAATCACCCCAACCGCTACCGTTACCCCAAGCCTACCAGCGTGTTTTCCTGTGTATGATTGCGGAACAAGTGAACCTATCTGGTCATTGATCGAAAATAAAATTTATAAGTTTTTTGATGACGCAACTCAATCTGTTGTTAGTGGATATATAAGCGGATCACAAAGAGACATTAACAATAATTGTTCTTATGTTATGAAAAGCGGATCCCAAAGCTATACTAAAAGCGAAAGCGAAATAACAGGTATAAGTCCATTTTACAATTCCACTACAACTTTTTACGGCATATCTACAACAGGAAGCGAATGTAGCCATTTAAATCCTGATAGCCCATATAGTTATGAATTCTTTATAGCGACAGGAGTTGGCATAGATTGTGATAATATTCAGTATCAATATAGTGGGTATTGGTATGGAACAACAAATGCGAAACCTACGGGCAGCGTATCGTTTGACGAGGAAACTTTAATCACCTGTGGAAAGACAGATATTGATTGCAATGCGCATTCTAATGCTAATTTTGTAAAAATGGGTGGCGATTATTATCAGATTGTTAACGTTGATTATATTAATTACCACGATTGTACTTCTACAATTACTTTGTATGAACACCTAGTAAATTGTCAAAATATGACAATTTATAATGTACCAAATGATGATATTTTTACCGCAATTCCAGCAGGTGATAATTGGACATATGGAGAGTCTTGTACGAACTATCAAATTAATGACGAAGTTTATATGTCTTTAGTTACTGAAGGTTCATCTATTAATATTCCAGTTTCAAACTATCAAGCGTACGTTTCTTATAATAGTAATAATTATTCAGTAACATTGGGGGCTTATCCAGATTATTGGACGACTGATACGCCTGGCATTGCAGGAACAATTGTTGCAATTGATAGAGGATATCACCCAACTGAAGAAACTTTATATCGCATTGAGTTTGAAAATGGTTATGAGCAAAATGGCGGTACATCCTACACTATAAAGACACTACACAATGTCCCTGAAAGTTACCTTGTACAAAAAGGCGTTGATTTAAGTTCAAATTGCATTAATGGTAGACCTCTTTGGTCTAATGCATACACTAATGAAGATTTTGTATATTATGATGGAGGATCTACCGCTAATACAATTGGAACAATTTTAGATTGCTCTCATTATATTATAGATCATGGGGATGGCTACCCCTTCATAAAAGTGAACGAAGACGATTTAACTACAACAGCTCCAAGCTCTGGTGGGGGCGGAGGTGGTGGAGGTAGCTCCACATACAGTGTTAACGATACGGTCTTTTATGTTGAATATGACCCAATTACGTATATGGTAAATTATATAAGCGCTAGAATAACTCAAGTAAATGGAAATGGAACGTATAGTATAAGCCATGATTATAATGGAGGAAGTTGTCAAACTTATACAAATATAAGTGAGGGCGACTTACAGGACATGGATGATACGGGGAGCCCACCAAGCACAAGTTGCTAGAAAAATAATACAATATGAATAATTTTGCAAAATCAATTTCACTAAGTGGCGACGGAAGATTTTTATTTGTCGGCAACGAAAACGGAACTATAACCAAGTATTTATATAACGGACAAGAATGGGTGGTCGACCAAGACATTAATACATCTTTAAATACATCGCATTTATTTAGCATTGATTCTAGTGAATTAGGTGATTGTATTGCCACGATTTGTCAAGATAATGGTGATTATTTTATTATTATATTAGAAAATATTAATAATATTTGGGTTGAGCAAATTAATCTTCAATTAAACACTAATGATGTTTTTGAAGAAATTAAAATTTCACACGACGGTGAACAGGTTATATTTAAAGATGTTGATTTAAGTGGAGATTTAATTTATAGAATTTACAGAAAAAATAATGGCACTTGGAGTGAAAATATGGTTTTAAATTCTGAATCTGCACGAATGAGCAAAAGCGGTGAATTTATAGTATACACAAAGGAAAATAATGTGTTTACTTCACAAAAGTTTAATTTAGGAGATGGAAGTGTCGCATTTGGAGGGGTAAAAACAATATTAAATGGAAGATATAATATAGAGTCAGTTAGTGGAGATGGTAAAGCTGTAGTTGTTCAATCTATAAATGGGAATTTATTATTTTATAAATATGAAAATTTAAAATGGAATTTGTTAATTGAACAAAATTTTATTAATTTTGAGTATTTAAGGATGTCTGAAAATGGAGATGTTTTTGTTGTTAAATTTAATAATGAAATAAGATCTTATATTATTGAGTCTAAAAGACTAAGGATTATGGGTTCGCCTATAGTTAAAAACTACCAAGGGTCGTTAGGGTATTTTGCTAATAAAATTTCAATAAATAAAGATTTCAATAAAATTGCTATAGCTGAACCTGAGGTAATAGTACAAATTTTCAATATAGATTCGATTAAAAATTATATTCCTATAGAAGACGTAGAGCTTGATTTTGGAGATACTGAATGGTTTAAGAGAGAAGCATATAAGTTAAATGACACAAATAAAGACTTCCCTTCGCGTTCTGAGCAAATTAATTACTTCATATCTCCTGAGCACAAAGTTCTTGTTAAGGGTAATAGTGATAACTTGCACCCTAACGACATTGATTTTATTGAAGATAGTTATTCCATACAGCCGATAGGAAAAAGTCAGCTGTTGGAATACGAAAATGTATTTCTTGAGGAAGAGATTAAACAAACGCGCACTTCTAATTGGTATTTTGTTCATCAAGAGCTTGAGATTCAAGGTAATGTTGTGCCTATAACATCACCTCCCGATTATCAAAGAGAGTTTTATGTTGATAGATTTTACCCCAATCAATATCCAGATAATTACAGCGCGAAAGAAAGATACTTTCAAAACCTTGACAGATACACAGAAGATCAATATCTTTCACCTTGGGGATCCAGAATTGGATCTTACGAATTTATAAATATTCAAAACTGGGAAACAAAATGGCAAAAATCAATAATCTCAAGAGATACAGAAGACTTATCGAAAAACACTTCTAGTGAAGATTTTTGTAAAGACCCAAATAATGCGGCAGCTATCGGGTACTGTAGGCCCGAAAAAATTAAAAATTCAACATTATATCATAAAGATGGAAGTCTTATAAAAAATATATTATATGGAAAAGATTTTATAGATAATGGAGTTTCAGTTGATACTGATTTTTATGATTTATGCGCCTCATCTTTCTGGAGGAGTATGTATGATTTATGTATTCACAAAGGCCCAGCCTTTTATTCTAAGGGAGCATTTCCTAATGAAAGTCATAATTTTGAAACTTTTGAGATCGATGGGAAAATACTACCTAGTGAATTTATTGAATTTTTAAAACTCAAAAATGAAGGGCTAGTACCTGTTGTTACTTTAACCGAAAAATATGCTCAAGATATTTTAAAAAATCACAATATAAAGATTAATGATATTAATTATGGTAGAATAATTTTAGATTTAAATTTTTTATTACAGATAGGAAAATCATCAACAAGATGTGGTGGCTCAAACCCATACATTGGGTATAATGAGGATGGGCATTTTATAGAAAGAAGATTAGTATTAATGGAGTTGAAGAAGGCGTACTTTATTGACAATAAAGATCCAGATGAGTATTCTGGACTTCATGACGATAGATTATTAAGAACTCAACGATTCTATGTTCCTTTTATTGAATGGTCTGCAGGTTATTCAACTTTAAATGGCGAAAAGATATCAACAAAATCTTACAGAAAATTTTATCATATGAATGAATATTTTACTTATCGAGGAAGTCAATATTTAATGTATGAAAATTTCCCTTTTAAGGATTTTAATATGCAACCAATTAGATGGAAAAAGAAATAAAATGTGTAAATATTAAGTATGCCAATTAAAAGAATATATTTTCCTCAAGCAGCAATAGCTGACACTGTTCAGGGCGTTAATGTGGGGGCTATAGACCCTGATGATTTTAAGAAGGGTAAATTTTCTGTTTTTGATTTTGATCAAGATGGAGACTTTGGCGGATTTGATCTTTTTGCTTATAAGGTAGGCGTTTTATTACATCAAGACTTAGTTGAGAGGCAAAAGGCGGCGCGAGAAAATAATAAATCTTTTTTGAAGACATTTGAAGATGGCTATAATTTTGCGTCGTTAGCTGAAGATAAAAAAAATTTATTTGCTTCGATAGTATTTTCTGGAGCTTATCAAGGAAGCAAGGGGAAGTTTGGAAAACAAAGAGAATCCGACTCTCTTCCTAACTCGGTTAAATTTCAGGGTGATATAATTAATAATATTTATTTGCTTGAGTCAACTTTAATCTCAGTTCCACAGAAAAAAAGTGTAATTGAACAAATTAATGACGAATGTGGAATTAATATTGGAGGTGGTAATTTAACAACGACAGTACAAAAACTAAAGGGACCTATAACTAGGAATAACTCTACTGTTATTAATCGCGAGTGGAATAAAATTTCTGCTATCATGGAGGGGCATGTCGTTCAATTGGAAAATAATAATGAATACATGCGTAGTTTTATATTAGATGATGCAGATTCTCCTTTTCATCCCATATACCAACTTGATGGCCTGCCCCAACAATCTGATTATAATCGATATACTGTACAAAATACAATAAATAGTTTGCAGCCACTAAATAATTACCAATTGGCTGAAGCTTTAGGTTTTGGAAAAGCTGGAAAAGAAGTAAAAGAAGATGGTTATAGTCTGCATAGGGTAGATTTTCAATACAAAACAAGTGATTCTTATGGCGAAAGACTTAATAAATTTAAAACATACATGTCTGGGGTTGCTATGGTTTATGAACCTTTATTTATTAATTTTGATGAACCTGATTTAATCTCTAGTTTATTAAATTATCCAGATCCATTTCTTCACATTACTCGAGCAGTTCGAGAAACCTCTAAAAGAGAGGCTTTGAATGACAATTATTATGTGGACAACTTGGGTAATCCTACGGCATTTTTGATTCAAGAAGATATTGCTTATGTCACGCATAATGTTCAAAACTTTGTTATACCCAACTTAAGAGAGAAGGTTACGGATGTTATAGGGGTTCTTCAAGGTGGGGGATTAAGTGATAGTCAAGGCGATGGTTTTGATGCTGATTCTGTAAAATGGAGAAGTAAGAGTGTATCAGATATAATAGATGCTGTTGGAAATGGAGATATTGAAGATTTACTAGCCCTTTATCCAACTGTCAGTAATGAGCTTCAAAATGTTTGGGGGTCTAACCCAACCGAATATTTTGGTGCAGGACCGAAAAGATCTTATTCTAATACAGGGTTTTTTGAGCCTCCAGTATGGATGCTTGTGGGTTGCGCAGATGAAGATGTTTACTTTACTGAACCAAATGATTATTATGATTATAATTTAAGTGGAATATTTCATATTGCAAATATTGGTGGAGATGTTAGACCGCCAGATTTTGAGAATTTATTTTTAAATACAACTATTGGTGATGAAGTTGTGGGTACTTATTATTTATATAATTTACCCTTAAATGATGCCAGAGGTAGTTATGCAGAGTTGAGAGAAGAGGTAGCGCAGGGTGTTCCTTTTATTAATAACTTTGATGGAATATCTGGAAATCTTGCACAATCTTTATATAACCAAAAAATAAGCGGAGTACCAGAAGGCTGCTATAAAGTTTATTTAAATAGAAAACCCACACTCCAAGATGGGAGTGTGGACGAAAGTAGAATACTTTCTTACTTGCATCTTCCAAATAGATGGAGCGGTGTAGAAAATTGCGCACATGTTATTTGTCAAAGTCCAAGCCCTACACCCTCACAAACTCCAACTATTACTCCTACAGCTACAATTAGTGCAACAGTTACTCCAACAGCTACAATTACTCCAACTTCTACTATTACCCCCACTGTTACCGTTAGTGTAACCAGTACAAGTTCAGCGACACCTACTCCATCTGCAACCATTGGAGCTTCTCAAAGTCCTACTCCAACAACGACTTCAACTCCAACTTTAACGCCAACCGTAACGCCAACTTCAAGTGTAACTCCAACTAGAACACCAACTCGCACACAAACTCCAACTAGAACACCGACGCCATCAGAGACACCTTGGCCATCAAGAACAAAAACTCCACAGCCATCTAAGAGCACTTCAAGAACTCCAACCAGAACGCCAACCAGAACACCAACTCCAACCAGAACGCCAACCAGAACACCAACTCCAACTAGAACGCCAACCAGAACACCAACTCCAACTAGAACACCAACTCGTACTCCAGTAGTTACTCCTACTTCATCTTGGGATACTGTATTATATCCTTTTCCTTCAGAAACTCCAACTCCAGAACCCAGTGCAACGCCACCTGTTAGTAATACACCTTTTGATACGCCACCGCCGACAAGCACACCTTTTAAAACTCCTCCTGCAACTTTTACTCCTACGGCTACAGTTAGTGCAACAGTTACTCCAACAGCTACAATTACTCCGACTTGCACTATGACCTCTACTGTTACCCCTACTGTTACTGTGAGTATAACGACTACATCCATACCAATAGTGTGTAATTTATTTGAAATAATTGAATAATGAGTGATTATATAATTAAAATACAAAAAACCAATGGCGAATCTTGCTGTGAGGGTAATTTAATTCCCTACATAAAAAGTTTTAAATATGATCCTCAAGGAACCAATGGATCGGTGTCATCGGTTGAAAACACTAAGTATCAGGGGTCTTTAATTAAATACGCTTTAGTTGAAGGGGAAAATTTAAAAGGATCAGATGGTAACATTAAAGGCTTATTGTTACCTGAGGTTGAATGCTGGGCGCCATGTAATTGGTCACCAATAGACTCATCCTTAAGAAATGGACCGCATTCTTATGGTTTGAGAGTTATTCAAATTAATGGGTTTGCTGGAACTGCGGCTTTTGGGGAAGTATTAAGTACAAGGCCAACTGTATGTATTCCGCTTAATGAGACTGTAACTTTTCAACTTTTTGGAGGAATTGGGAATGTTAGGCGAGCTAGATCAACTAATAACTCAATCATTAGTTTAGATAAAAATTTTACAATAGAAAGTAATAAATACGAACCTATTATGGAATTTATCGCACCAAAACAGGTTGTAAAAAATGAATTCACTATTGATGCTGGATTTAATAAGGGCGCACATATATATAAACTTACTGCCGTAGGTATCGGTAAATGTTTAGTTAGGTTTACTGATGAATCTGGATGCGAGTGGACAACCGCAATCAATGTTTTGCCAAATTTATGTAATATAGACCAAGCAATTAATGTAATACCCGATTCAAATGTTCCCATAGCTGGAGATCCAGACACGGTATTATCTGGGCAAACAAACAATTTAAATATTCAATCAACTAGTAAGTTATGCTCATGTGATGTTGCGGATCTAAAAACTCAACAAATTAAAATGCCATGGAGGTGGGGCGGATGGGATGCTTTTTATCCAAACATAATGTATGACGTTTTTAATTCTGCTAACAGCACTATAGACAGTGAGTTCACTAGCACTGTTAGACATATGGATCATCGTGATAACGGATATATAGTTAGACATATTATTAGCATGAATCTGGATGAAGAAAGATTATTGGAGTTAGATCCATCAATTGGAGGGCAAACTAATATCAATTGGGATGTGAAAAGGCTTAACTTAAAAGTTGATAATGTAGCGGGCCAAGGATGGGATTCAAAAATAGGTCCAATGTGGGGGGCTGAACAGCCATTAGTTAGCGCTGAAGCTTTAGGTGGTGATACTATTAAGTTTAAAAGCGAAGGGGCGCCAACAAATTGGTTGCCTGAGTTTTTTTTAGTTTATCCAGCAAACATTAAGAATGCTCTAGGGCCTTTGGCTCCAATACAATATACTCAAATTACAAACGATGGAAACTTAGCTTCATTTTATGATCCAATAAACGGCACGACTACTACACTAGGTGTACATCGCGACAACTTCAGTATACAAATGACAACATTGCCATTCATTGTAGCCGTTCATTGTTTATGTAAACATTTTGAGTTTGATTTTGATTTTGGTTTTTTTGGGCCTGGGGAAAAAATTGTAAGACCTGAAAAGAATGAATTTCCGAAACACAAAGAAAGATATAGAGCTTGGGATTCCCACACAGCAGGAAATGAACTTCAAGGTAATGTTATAAATAATAATAATTTCGGACAGATGCCATCAGTGGGAGATATTACAATGTTTGGAAAGGCTATTTTATTTCATTCTTATGCAGGAATGAAATCTGGGCCAGCAAGTGAAATACCTCATTTCCCTCATAATATTCCTTTGAATTATAATTTTTGGTCATTCGTAGATCATAACTCAGCAAGTAATATGATTGATTTTAATTCACAGGGTGACAAGCCTTGGGATGATTATCCTATTGTATATTTAACAGAGCAGCCGAGGGGTTCTTGGTGTGTTGATGGAAGAGTAGTTAAGTATCAATCAAGCGCTTCTATTCCTGTAATAATGGATCATGCAGGAAGCGAGAAAATGTTAAAAGATGGAAAAAATGTTATAGTAAATTACGAAAGCGAACGGGGTGTCAACGCAAACGAAAAACCGTTTCGCTGGAATATTAATTAGATTTTAAAACTCCTAATATAATTCTGCAATCTTTAGCTGATATATCAGTAAAATTTTTCCATTCTTTTATTACCTCTGTACTAATTTTAATCTTTCCAGATTTATGGAAATCTCTCAATAATGGAAGGAATTCTTCGTAAGATGTAATGGAGTGTTTTTCGGATAGTTCTTTCTTGAGAACTCCATATGGGGATAAGTCATTTGATTGAGCGGTAATACTCGCAGACTTCATGTCAGATTTATCTATTTCGTCGTCTCCAACAATATGAACGTTAAGAAAGTTTCTCACACAACGAACGAAAGCTCTATTGCATGCAATGGTTTCTAAAAACTTTTTAGCAAAGCTGCTTGTATTATCAAGAGTGGCATTTGCCATATCTTCATATATTACTCTTTCTCCTGTTTCGTAATTTTTAATAAAAGAAATTCTGCATTTTACTGCAACGTGATCTAGTTCGCATTTTACTGTATCAAAAGATATTGAATCAAACCCCCTTAATCTAGCAAGCTCTTTGATGCCACTTAATTTAATTAATAACTGATGATCTTTAAGTCCATCAATTGATCGGGGTACATCTTTTTTTCTTAATTCAAACCAAGACTTGTTTGGGAACAAATGCTCTTCTTTAATCATTGACCTCCAGTCAACCGAGCCATCTTCGTTGAAGGAATATTGAATATTTAAAAGTAGGCCATTTTCATCTCTGGAATAAGAGGATGGTCCTATTGAGTTATCTATTTTTTTTGTTCTAGCCATGTTCCTATGTTACCATAGAGAGTATTTAAAGTCAAGAACTTTCTCTAAAAACTCTACAAAAAGGCAAATCTTCCCAGAAATCTTTTTGGTCTTGAACTGTAGATGTGTTAGTGCCCAAGCTTAATGACAAGTATGAATTAAAGACAGTTCCATTGGCAATGATATTTCTTTTACTTAAAAATTTTAAATCACTAAACGTTTTTGTTTTTAAATCTTTTTTTGTTTTCTTGCCATATAATTTTATATCATAATCAATAAATTTAAATCTAATTTTATTTATATTTTTTTGATCCTTGCAAAGTAGATTCATTGGTTTTCCAACAGACTCTAATTGCTTTATATCTTCACTTGTTGTTTGCTTGTCCATAAAAAAAGATATCATTTGTAATTTATCTTTAATTAAATTTAAATATTCAACAGGTATAATCTTATCTGTTACAATATTGATTTTTTCTAAAGTTGAACATTGCTGTAAAAAGTTAAGGTCAAAATTCTTATCCATTCTAATATTGACTGCACCATTTACATTCATTGCTTGTAAGTTAAATAAGCCAGGCACTAGGTCTATAATGGTGTTTTTATATTCTTCACCTACGAAAACTGTTGATATTTTATTAAGCCCATGAGGTATATTTAATTTATCTAAAATATTAGAAGCCACTTCTTCTGGGTGGATTTTATTAATGGTTTTAGGGTGCTCTTGTGGAGATAGGGATGGCTTGAATTCTGTTTCTGGGGTTAGAATCAAACAATTATCTTTCCCCCAATAAGGCCGAAAGGTTTCTGTGTAATCATTATTGGAAACACATATAGTATCTTTATTAAAGTGAGAAGATATATTTGCGTATAAATTATAATTACCTATATACATTAAACTTTTACTAATTACATATGCTATTTGTGTTCTACGTAAGTGACTTAAATTTTTACAGTAAAAAATGGGGGCTTTTTTAGATTCTCCGATCTCCAATATACTAATACCTTCTTTGTCTAGGTAAGGTTTGATATGAAAAACAACGTCATCGAAAAAATCATAACTCTTTGATTCCGCTTCTGCTTTTTGAGATATGCAGAGAAATTTTTTATCAGTAATAGGATAAAACTGTTTTTCTATTTTAGGCTTTTCTATTTTTGAGCCACAGGATAAGGCAAAGCTTTCAAGTTTATGCATAACTAAGGTCGTATTCTATTTTATGTTTGTTTCCGTGGATGTAATTAATTGTTTTATTTGTATTAGTATTTGGCATTAATGCGAATTCAAAAAAGCCTTTGTAGGCTCCTTGGCCTTCTGCCCAAGCAAAATTATCCATAGCTGGATCGTAAGGTAACACTCTAAATACATATGGGTTTCCTAATATTAAATCGGAATACTCTCGTTTAGTCGCATAATATATATTGTGATCTGGATAGTTATCTTTAATGTATTTCAGTAAAGATGTAGAATTAAAAATATCTATTTCGCCTTCAGGTAAAACAAAAAGTATGCGCTTACCTTCATCATCTTTGCTTAATAGATCTTCAAATGGTATTTTGTTGTTTTCTGAATTTTCTTTTTGAGCTGTTTTGACAAAGTAGTCATATACTTGTTGACGATTTAAGTCCGTATTCAACCGATGCTGCCAGTGTGATATACCGTTGGGATCTTCTTTTTCTGCGTCTGACTTTAAGATGTTATTGTATAGATTGATGATCCACTCTCTGTCATCTTTGATTTCTGGAGGCATATATGTTGGATCTTTATTGACGTACGAAAAGTCGAAATCCCACTCAGTGGGAGACATCCCGTCAATTAATTTTTCAAACTTAGAGCAAACTGACTCTATTGAACAAAAATCTATAACGAAATCTCTCGCTTTTTTGCCTATAACTTCCCTGTCTTTAATGGGCATACTGTACACTTTTTCCAGTTGAGAGGCAACACTCTCAGCGCTTGTTGAAGCCTTTATAAACTGAGTGCCTGGCTCCCTATACTCCGTCCAATCTAAGGGTAAACCTCCTGACTCTTCTGAGGAATAATCTTCGCCGCATGAATAATTTGTAACCAAAGTAATTAATTCAACAAGTTTAGCTTCTTGGATTGGGATCTCTTGACCACCAGAAGTAAAAGCATGAGTATAAACATCCATTAAATTATAGATTTCATTTAACTGCTCTTCTGAAACTCCTCTTGTTATTTGAGCGGTTTGCTGAGATTTTTTAGAGCCACAAAACCTGCAGTCTAAATCCTGTCCGCTAAAGGGTTTTATTTCATATTGCTTACATTTGTCGCAATAGTATGTAGTTAAAACGAGTGAGGGGTCTATATTTTTTTCTCTAAGAAGTCTAGGAATATCCCAACCTTCATTCCAGTGGGTATGGAAAAGGAGCTTCGCGCTAACGTTTGGGTTCTTCTCTTTAAATACTTTAAAACCTTCTAGTAGGTTGGGTACGCTTTTTCTTAATTGATTCCTAAATACAAAGCCTATAATAAAATCATTTGGATTAATATTATTTTTAGCCCTTAATGTGGATTTAGTTTTGTCGTCTAGTTTGTAAAAATTAGAAGTATCTAGCGGTACTGGAAATAAATGGGTATTTTTAAAGCCATTCTTTTTTAATTCTTTTTCAGCAAAGGAAGCTTGAACAATAATGTTTTCAGTATTTTGCGCACCTTCTGTATGTTTGTCGAGAAGAGGTAGACTATCAATAGGTGTCCATATCATTGAGTTAATTTTTTTCCACCACTTTCGCTTCCAAAACCCTTCGATACCCCAAATGTCTTCAATTCCTAGGTAGATGTCTGGTTTTTCCTGCTTAATGACATCATCTATTTTAAGGTGACCATAGCTGGCTAGTCTGCCTTTTTGTGGGTCTGCGTTACATTGTTGTATGATTTCAGGCTCAAAGGGCAATGAGCCTATAGATTTCCAAGGCATATTTAATAAACTAGGATCATTCCATTGCTTGCCGTTTGCAAACTCAACTACTTCATATTTTCCTGTTTTATATAAATAAGAAAGCAAGTGTTTCATGTGTTTACCGAAGCCAGTTTTGGCTCGAGCATGATTACTGTGTATTAAGATTTTTTTCTTCTTAGAATTCGTATTCTTGGTCATTACTTTCCTGTTTGGGCGCTGGCTTGTATGTACCTTTTTCACATATTTTTCGTATAACGGTTTCGCACAGTATTTTTATACATTCTGCCTCACCAGGCTCTAAAGGTATTTTAAAGTTTTGATTGCCATTGCGTGTTATTGATATTCCGAAAGCTGGTATATCAATGGTTTGTTCATATACCTCTTTTGTTTTTGGATTAACTCTTGAAACTTTTGTTTTTTTATCCCAAGGCGATAGTTTGATTTGCGTTTTATTTTCTTCAAAAGAGTGATAAGTGTTCCATTCGAATCTTTTGTTAATAGCGCTAATAATAGCACCACATTCAAACTCATTAAATTTAATTGAAATGTTTTTATCTTTATCACTTTTATTGCCAGAAAAGGATCCCAGATTTTTACTTGAATCCCAAGAATGCTGAGCTATAGCATTTAGAAATAAGGTGGGAGTTTGATCTTTTCTTGATTCACCTATGTAGAAACTAAATGCAAATCCAGTGTTTGATTTATTAGGTTTATATATCTGTATGCTCATAGTTCTATTTTGACATGTTTGTTTTCAAATTTTTTAGGCTTTTTATCTTCGTGAATTGCGCCGTTTCTATCTTTCGAGTATTGTTTATAATATTTTTCTTTAACGGGATCAACGCCTCCGTTTTGCGAGGCCCTTTCTTTTGAAAGGTCGGCGCTGCGATCTAGTAGGTCTCCTAGTTTGCCAGCTTTATTGGTCTTATCAATAAAAGATTTACTATCCCAAGGATCAACTGTACCGTTGGTATTTAGTTCTGGAGAAAAATATTCTCGATTCCATTCGAGGCCATCTTCGTCAATGTAAACTTTTTCATCATTCATATGAAAGAATACATCTTTAAATTCTCCAGTTTTTGGGTTACTAAAACAATATAAGGGCATTAAAAGAAGGTGATTAAGATTTTACCATCAATTTGTAGCGTGTTAAAGTAATTAAACCTACCTTTTTTCTGCTGTATAGCTGAAAGAAAATCTTTATAGTGAGCCTCGCCTTCAGGTATTGCGAAGACGTGGCCAGCTAAATCTTGTCCTCCATCCTCATATATTGGCTTTAGGTCAATAGAGTTTTCGTTAATAAAATTAACGGTAAATAAATCTACATGAAACCTATTTTTTTTATAGGTAGATAAAAGAACTGGCCTGCATCCGCAATTTTCATTTTTAAAAAAATTAGATGCTTGCGCTTTAGTTTTAGGGAATTTTTTAATCCACAGTTTGTTGTAATCTTCATTGTTATGAAGTAAATGTAAAACTATTGAAATAGAGTGAGTGCTATATTGTATGCTTATATCTGTCTTCATGCATTATTATAGCATGAATATAATTTTATTTCAAGACTTTTCTCTAATATTTTTAAAATAAACAAAAATTTCTTGAATCATATCTAAGGTAGAATCAAAAAACCAGCAAAAAGCAGAAACAGCAAAAGGGTAAAACGGTAAATTATACGTCCAGCCGTTTAGTTTGAAATAATATAAAGATAATAACACTCCAACCCAAAAACCTAAACATTGAGAGCAAGAAAGTAATCTATTTAGCCATCCACTTTTTGACTTAAGGTATTCTCTTGGTGTATGGAAAATGTAACTATCTTTTAGAATCCAAACTAAGCCAATACAGGCCAAAAAATTAATCATCTTTTTTTATTTTTTTGATTTGAGCTATAATGTCAGGCATTAATGACTTTTGTACCTTGATTTCTGAGCCATAATCATCCCTGATTACATATTTTTTATTTTTATCTAAAAATATTTCAGGGCAGCATGGGTTTGCTGGAGGCAGACAGCACATAATTATTTTATATTCACCATTCGGCCCAATTTCAGAGCGCATTATTTTGAGTTTATTTTATTTTTTTGAGATAGTTTGTCTACGGCTTGCCCCATTAAGTTGGCTTCTTCTTTTTTCATTTTTACTGAATTGCCGTAATCATCAGAAATTTCTACTAGACCTTCATCATTAATAGAAACGCTTGGGCAGCCAGCTTTTCCGCAGCACATAAAAATTTTATTTCCTTCTTCTCTTAAAAAGTAATTATTTTTCATTTTGTATAATCTCCAATATTTTATTTAAAGTTTTTTCATAAGTGAATTCTTTAACTAATTTTACACCTTCACTATTCTTTTTTCCATAAAAAGTTTCAGATTTTTCAAAAGATTCAATCATTTTTTCGTCAGATATTTTATTCATATTACCTTGATTGAAGGGTGATCCTTTTTGAAAGAAAGATTGATCGTAGATTTCAACTTGATTTTCTGGCTCAATTAAGATTGAATTTTTTTCATTAGCCCAATCTTTATGGCTAGTATGATTCATGACAATACTCCATTTACCTAAAGCTGTAGCATTAAAAGCTGGAATATTCCAGCCCTCTGCCCCACTTAATCCAGTAAGGTCGATATCTATGGCATTTAAAAATTCATTCACTTCTGAATTGGTATTCAGGTGTGGAAGGAAATTTACATTGCCGTATGATTTCCCCTCTAAGCATTGACTTAATATTTGATTCATTTGCTCTGGCTTGAAAAATGGATTGTTGACGCAACATGATAATTGGTACTTGTAATTGTTTCCGTATTTTTTAACCCAGTTTTTAATAATTTGAGCAGTATTTTTTCTATTTTCAAATTTACCCATCAATCCAAAGTGAATCTTTTCAGGTAAATATTCATCTTCGGTTTCATGAAAGTCTTCATCGAAGCCGATTGGAACCGCATTTACATTATCACAGCCTAGTGACTTAAATGCATCTGCGGCGTGATTGCTTGAAAATATTGTATTATCCTGTAAATCTACCAAGCTTTTTTCTACTGGTGTAGGTTGATCAACTTCATAGAATGTAAACAGAGTTTGAGACTTTGAGACTCTTGATTCAGCTCCATTTAAATGCCATTGACATAAGGTATGTAAGTTTTTATTGACTGTATGAAATCTATTTTGAGCAGATGAAATGACCCAGTTTTTGAAATCATTATCAGCTTTATCAAAAGAGTCAAAGTTTAATTTATCTCCTATTGGAAAAAAGGAAACTTTTATTTCTTTTTTGTACATAGCCTTAAGTAGGTTGTAACTGACGTTTCCGAAACTGAGCGGATTAATCGCTCCTTTATAAATAATTTCTTGCATAATCAAAAAGGTATATCGTCTATATCTTCAATGTCATCCACTTCATTTTCAACTTTTTCTTGCTCTCTGATTTCTGTATCAACTTTTTTAGTTTGATTAGAGGTTTGCTCTTCGGAGCCTAAGAAGTGAACTTTGTCAGCTACACAAAAAACTTTATTAAATTTTTGGCCATTTTTCTCCCAAGAATTCATTTTAAGTTTGCCTTCAATTGCTACTTTTTTCCCCTTCTCTAAAAACTTGACACAGTTCTCTGCTTGTTTACTCCAAGTTTCTACATCAAGAAATAATGTAGTTTTTTGCTTCTCTTGGTTTTTATAGAAGTATTCGTTAATCGCTATACCAAAAGTGCAAACTTTTGATTGACCTACATCTTTGCAGGTTGGGTCTTGGGTTAAATTCCCTATCGCTATATATTTATTCATCGTTTATTTCCTTTCTTATTTTATTCTTAAATTGTTTTAATGCTGAGTCATGAATGTTTATGCAACCCTGTATGCTCATCCCTAATTTATCGCCGATATTTTTCCAAGGCATTACGGAATTATTTTTTCCCTCTATATACCTTAGGTGAAATATTTTGCTAACCCTTGGGTCGGAGTGGGATTTGGCCTGCTTTATTATATTGGTAAAAATTTCGGACTCTTCATGGGAGTCTTCCGTTTGATTTGTATAGCTTAAGTAATTTATCATACTTTCCTCGACAGGTATTGTTTTACGTTTTTTGTTTTTATTGTAGATATTTAAACACTTCCATTTAACCTCATTACCGAGGTATGTGCTAAATTTAGATCCTTTATCTGGATTATATTTTAAAGCGGAATAATAAATTTGATAATCTTTCTCTTTTATTAATTCTTGCCTTAAGCTATCGTTATGATTTTTAGATACATATCCATTGATCATGTTAATGCATAAACCAGAATGCCTTTCAATTAAAACATCTAAACATTCTTCTGCGTTACTGTCATTTTGAATATTTGAGACTAATTTTTCGTCTCCCATTAAATTATAATTTATCATTTTCCTGTGCTACCAAAGCCTCCTTCACCTCTATCAGAATTAGATAATTCCGATACATAATCTACATTTAAATTATTATGAGAGCAAGGTATTAATTGTGCAATCTTATCTCCTTTTTGATATACCCTTTGAGGGTTAACTGAAGAAACAATGCCTTTAGCTTTTTTACCCGCAATACTTTTTCCCTCTAGAATTCTCATGTCTTCGGGCTGCATAATGTATTTAAAGCATACCTTAACTGAACCCCTGTAGCCAGAATCTATAACTCCCACAGAATTAGATAATATTAAATTAGTTTTAACAATACTTGATCTCGGATAAAGAAGCATAAAGAAATCATAACTTCCATTTACTTTCTCTGGCTCTATTTGCAATTCGGTGTCATATTCTATATGAGAGATAGCGGTGTAATACAATCCTTGATAAATACTGCCAACTACTCTCGGCTCATTGATGGCAATAAGATCGTAACCAGCATCGCCCGATTTAGCTGGAAGGTTTAATTGGGCATTATTTTTTAATATTTTAAGATTCATTTTGAAGTTCACAGTATTCCTGAAAGCTATGAGATAGAGAGTTTAGCCCTATCTTCTTAAATATTTCATGTGTCGCAAAGAATTCAGCCTTAGTTATATCGTTTGATATCTGCGCTTCTTCATCACAAACCATAATAACTGTAGACATAAGAAGATTTTCGCCAAATTTTTTTAAAGCCATAATTATAGCAGAAACTGCAGCATCTTCATGGTTAGTATGATCAACAGCAAGCTCCCAGTTAGCTGAAGAAACAAAGAATGTATTAGTTGGATTTTTCATAGTTGCAATAATATAGCAGAAAGTAATAATTAAGTCAAGATCTAAATTAGGGGTTGAAATAAAATACTTTGTATTTTAATAGGTTATATATAATTATATTAATATATAATATAGACATATATGTCTTGGGTAATATAATACTATAGATTATATATAGTAAATTGATTATGTCAACAAAAAAAATGCGAATTTCAGTTTTTAGCTTATTCAGGGATTCAGAGGATTATATCTATGATTGTCTAAGTAGGTTAGACCAAATGGCTAAAATGACAAATGCCGATTTTGAATATTTCTTTTATGAGAATGATTCTAAAGATCAAACTTCCTGCATATTAAAGAAATGGATTAAAAGTAAAAAAGGTATATGCAAATCAGAAGAAGCGAATGAGAAATCTTATGGCTCTACAACAGAACCTTCTAGGGTAATCAAGATGGCAAGGATTAGAAATAAAATGGCAGAACTAGGAAAGCCTGTCGATTCTGATTATACGGTTGTTTTCGACAGTGATGTAAAATTTGATCCAAATATAATTAATGAATATTTAAAATATTCACACTTAAAATTTTCAATGCTTACGCCAAACATCAGGCAGAATGTTCCCTGTAAAATGGGGTCTGGCAGTGAGACATCCTACTATGATAGTTGGAGTTTAGTGGATCACGATAAAATTCAATGCATGACATGGAGCTCTAATCCTTTTTACAGAAAACAGGATAGAGAACAGTTTGATAAAAATGAACCCATAGATGTTTACCGTTCTTTCGGAGGTTTCACATTCATTAAAAGTGAATATTTCAATCAATCAGAATGGTTTTCCGAAGGACAATTAGAGCATTGGCACTTCTGCGACAAGTTGAGAGAAATAGCTCCAATATATTTCATTCCATCAATTCGTCCGCAAGTTCATATAGAGCAAAAAAACTGGCCACATGAACAAAGGGTGATAGACCACCAAAAAATACTACTTAAAAATAAATGGAATCGCTTTTTATGGAAAAACAATGTGCAGCCCATACAATAAATTATGAATTTTAAAATCAGCTACGCGGTTACAGCTTGCAACGAACATAAAGAGCTAAACGAATTATTAGATTTTCTCTTTGAATACAAAAGAAAAGATGATGAAGTCGTCGTTCAAGTAGACAAATCTAACCACACAAAAGAAGTATCTGATGTTATTAAAAAATATAAATTAAAAAAACATCAATTTGAATTAAATAATGATTTTGCGTCATTTAAAAATAATTTAAAAAAAATCTGTAAAGGTGATTACATTTTCCAAATAAACGCAGACGAACTCCCAGCAAAGGAAACAGTAGAAAATTTAGATAAAATTATTGAGTCAAACTTAGATATTGATTTATTTTTAGTCCCAAGAATAAATATCGTTCAAGGTCTAACAGAAGGCCATATTAAAAAATGGAATTGGCAAACTAATGATCAAGGTTGGGTAAATTGGCCAGACTATCAGTACAGAATTTTTAAAAACAATTTCAACATTAAATGGCAAAATAAAGTTCATGAAAATATTGTAGGAGCGCAGACTGGAACTCAGCTTCCAGAAACAATTGAATACTCACTTATAAAGGTTACCGACGTTCATAAATTAGAAACCCAAAACACAATTCCAAAATCCAAAAAAGTTAGTTTATGCTTAGTGGTCGCAAATACTGATGACTGTATTGATCGATTTTTTCATTGGGCTATTCCTAGATTTGAAGATATTGTTGTTCTTAAATCTGATTCAGATGATCAAACTGATCAAATTATAGATAGATACTATAATGAATTTAAAAATCAAATCTCAGTCCACTATCAACCTATTAAGAATATAGCAGATCAAAAACAATCCTGCATTAATCTTTCTAAAAAAGAATGGAAATTAATCGTAGATGCAGATGAAGTTTTAGAAGACAATGATTGGGATCTACAGGTTAAAAAATTAGAATCGCAAAATATTGATTTGTGTTTTCTTCCTAGATATAATCTACAAAAAGATGAAAACCACTTCTTGAGTAAAGCTTATCCAGACATGCAGCCAAGACTCTTTAACTCTAGAGTTAAGTTTTCTAATGACCCCATGCATGAAACTCATCATGTAATGACTGGTTACAGAGACAGTACAGGCATCAATGATTGCCATATTATTCACTGGGGACATATTCGCAGTGAGTCTCACAACTTATGGAAAAGTAAGATGCGTAAAAAATATGCCAGTACAGATCTTTGTGACGGGGAAGGTTTATTGTCTCATGAAAACTGGTTTCACGAAAGAAATGAAATTCTCAAATATAATGAAAACGTAAATCCAATACCGCCTCATACATCTGCCTTTATCCAATCTCTAAACCATAATAGTTGACTCTCAAATGCTTAGCGTTATTATACCGACATATCGAGAACCTAAACATCTCGATTTATGTTTACAATCAGCAATTGAAGGGCAAACACAAGAAAATGAAATTATCGTTATCGTAGATGGTTTCTTAGATGAAAACAAAGAAGTTTTGTCCAAATATCCTAATATTAAATGTTTAGTATTAGAGCAAAACAGGGGCTTATCATTTGCTACGAACATAGGAGTTTACCATTCCTCCCACGATAAAATTTTAGTCGTTAATGATGATAATGTGTTTCCTAAAAACTGGGACTCCATAATAGAATCTGACTTAAAACCTAAATCGGTATTGACGCCAAATCAAATTGAAGCTCAGCCTTCAGCAGTTTTTAGCCAGTTTTTCGTTCATAATTTCGGTGGTAGCCCAGAATCTTTTAGTTTAAACAATTTCCAAATTGAAGAGCAAACATTTAGGCTTAATAGTGTGACCAAAGAAGGCTCCAGTCTACCTTTTGCCATGAATAAATACGACTTTCTTGCAGTTGGCGGTTGGGATGTTATGTACCCCTCGCCGCATGTAGTTGATTGGGACTTTTTTTTAAAATGTGAATATTGGGGAATGGAAATGCTGCGAACATATAAATGTAATTTCTATCATTTTTATGGCGCATCTACAAGACAAACCCTAAAACAAAGCATAGAGTCTTCACGCAAAGAAGCCCTTGCCCATCATTTTTTTACGAATAAATGGAAAACTCCAGCAGAACATAATAAACTAAACAATAGTAAACTTTTAAGTAAACTTAAATCATAACTTCTATTGTTAATAACTCTGAATTTATTTTCTTGATCTACACTATTTTTTTTGCTATACTAATAAAATTCGCAACTTAGCGATTTTTTTAGAAAAGATAAAACCCCAAGTGTAAAATTAACCCATGGATATAAAAGTCAAAAAAAGAAATGGAAGGTTAGAAGACTTTAACGTAGATAAAATAAATGCCAGCGCTCAAAGAGCGTGTGAAGAAATAGAAGATGTTTCAGCGAGCGAAATAGTACTAGATGCTCAACTGCAATTGTTTGACAAAATTACCACAAAAGAAATTGATCAAGCTTTAATTCTTTCAGCGCGAGAAAAAATAGAAAAAGAGCCAAACTATTCTTTTGCGGCTGGGCAGTTATTACTTAATACTCTATACAAAGAAGTATTTAAAGAAGGTGTAGACTCAGACACATTCAAGCTGCAGTACAGAAAAAGCTTTATTCAAAACACAAAAAAGCTAGTCAAAGAAAATAGATTAGACGAAAGACTTTTAGGTTTTGACTTGTCATTATTATCTGAACATTTAAAAATTAGAAGAGATAAAAATTTAAAATATCTAGGAATACAAATCCTATATGATCGCTACTTTCTTAGGGTTAACGACAAAATCATGGAGACACCCCAATCATTCTTTATGCGTGTTGCTATGGGTTTATCCATAAATGAAGAAAACAAAAACGAAAGAGCGATAGAGTTTTATAATTTAATTAGTCAGCAATTATACACACCCTCAACCCCGACTTTATTTAATAGCGGCACAACACACTCACAACTTAGCTCCTGCTACCTTAATACCTTTGATGATAGTATAGATGGCATTTTTGACGGCGCTTGGCAAGAAGCTAGAAAATCAAAATATGCTGGTGGTTTAGGATTCGACGTTACCCCTTTTAGATCCACAGGTTCTCACATCGAAGGCACTAATGGCATATCTGGAGGATTAATTCCTTGGCTAAAAATATACAATGATTTATTAATTGCCGTCAACCAAGGCGGTAAACGTCCTGGTGCAGGATGCGCATATCTTGAGCCTTGGCATTTAGATTTTGAAGATTTCTTAAATTTACGCAGAAACACTGGAGACGACAGATTGCGCTGTCATGATATGAATACAGCATCTTGGATTCCAGATGAATTTATGCGCAGGGTAAAAAACGAAGATGTATGGTATTTCTTTGACCCTAAAGATGCCAATCTTCACGATTGTTTTGGCGAAGATTTTGACAAAAAGTACAATGAATTATGCGACAAAGCCGAAGAAGGTTTAATTAAAAATTATAGAATTACCACAGCAAAAGATTTGTGGAAAAAAATGCTGAAAGTTTTATTTGAAACCTCACATCCTTGGTGCACATTTAAAGATCCTTGTAATATTCGATACACCAACCAGCATGAAGGGGTAGTTCACAGCAGCAATCTTTGCACTGAGATTACTTTACATACAAAAGCATCTGAATATTCTTTTGGAAAGAAAACTAAAACTGGAGAAACTGCTGTTTGCAACCTAGGCTCCGTCAATTTATTAAATCATTTAAATCCAGACAACACTATTGATTACGATAAGTTAAAATCTACAATTCATACCGCCATTAGAATGCTAGATAATGTTATCGATATTAATTTTTATCCAACAGAAGAGGCTAGCAATTCTAACTTAAGAAATCGCCCAATTGGTT
>Ga0255755_1001327_pt1 | contig 22496 bp, 28 predicted proteins | sample 011ome_18_FD_179955 | JGI IMG/M metagenome (GOLD analysis project Ga0255755, IMG submission 179955) | Coastal salt marsh microbial communities from the Groves Creek Marsh, Skidaway Island, Georgia - 011501BT metaG (version 2) | ecosystem: Environmental > Aquatic > Marine > Intertidal zone > Salt... | reverse complement strand
CGACCTGTAATCCAATAGAAGCCATCTTTATCTCTTCTGCATCCGTCCCCTGTAAAATATTTTCCTTTAAACTGACTGAAGTAAGTTTCAACAAATCGTTGATGATTCCCATATACTGTTCTCATTTGCCCGGGCCAACTATCTAGCATACAAAGTTTTCCCTCGCACTCTCCCTCCATTATATTGCCGCTATCATCTACTATGGCAGCTTCAATACCAAAGTAGGGCTGTGTTGCACTTCCTGGTTTTAATTTTGTCACCCCAGGGATAGGGGAGATAAGATGGCCGCCCGTCTCTGTTTGCCACCATGTGTCAATTACTGGACATTTATTTTTACCAACCACAGACGCATACCAGTTCCATGCTTCAGGATTGATGGGCTCGCCCACCGTTCCTAAAATTCTTAAAGAGGATAAATCACACTTCTTCACAAAATCATCACCTTCTTTCATTAAAGCTCTAATTGCGGTAGGCGCAGTATAAAAAATATTAACTTGATGTTTATCGCAAACTTGCCAAAAACGAGAGAAGTCTGGGTAGTTAGGAACACCCTCAAATAAAAGCGTTTTAGCTCCGTTGGCCAAGGGACCATAAATTGAATATGAGTGACCTGTGATCCAACCCGCATCAGCAGTACACCAATAAACATCACCCGGATGATAATCAAAAGAATATTTATGCGTAAAAGAGGCATAAACCAAGTAACCCCCTGTTGTATGAAGCACTCCCTTCGGTTTCCCCGTAGAGCCGGACGTATATAGAATAAATAATGGATCTTCCGCATTCATTGATTCACAATCGCATTGATCATCCACTTCATTTAAAAGCTCGTCATAATAAAAATCATTTTTGCGATGAAGATCATCTTGTGTTTTTGTATACCTCACAACTAGTGTTTTAATGGAGTCATCACAACTCTCTAAAGCAGTGTTAATGTAATGTTTGAGTGGAATTTTTTTTGATCCTCTTAAACCCTCATCGGCAGTAATGACAAATTGCGATTGACAATCTTGAATACGCCCAGCAATGGACTCAGGCGCAAATCCTCCAAAGATAACGGAGTGCACAGCGCCAATTCTAGTACAGGCAAGCATGGCAAAAGCAACTTCAGGGATCATAGTCATATAAATTGTTACTCGGTCGCCTTTTTTAACTCCCAATTTTTTTAATACGTTTGCAAAACGACTAACTTCCGATTTTAGTTCTTGATAGGTATATGTTTTAGACTGGGACGGGTCATCTCCTTCCCAAATAATGGCAGTGTCATGGGGGGTTTTTTCTGCATGACGATCAACGCAGTTATAACAAACATTTAGTTCGCCATCTTCAAACCATTTAATGGAAACATCTCCCTCATAAGAGGTATTTTTAATTTTAGTAAAATCTTTAAACCAACTAATTTGCTCGCGCGCAACCTTTGCCCAAAATTTTTCTTTATCAACAAAAGACTCTTTATACATTTGATCAAACTGATCTTTTGTTAAAAGAGGATTGTTTAATGGAAATTCTTTCATTTTAATCACCCTAGCTTAAGCAATTTTTTCCATTCATTCAAGGACACAGGCATAACGCTTAATCGAGATTGTCGTACCAAGGGAAAGTTATTAAAAAAAGGATCAGATTTAATTTGAGACAAGTAAATGTTTTCTAGATCCCTTAAATATCTAACATCCACCATTCCAAATCTCCCTGTTTCATCAGAGGGATCAGGATAATACTCCTTGATAACCGTAACGATGCCTTTTATAGCTCGCTCTTCGCCTGAGTGATAAAAAAAACACTCATCGCCCTTTTTCATAAGCTTCATGTTATTAGAAGCTTGGTAGTTCCTCACTCCATCCCAGTGAGTGGTTTTTTTCTTTTTTTGTTGCTCCCAGGACCAAGTATGAGGTTCCGATTTCATTAACCAATAATTTTTAGATAAAGTTTTCATGAATTAAAATATTAGGGGTGGGGCGCACATTGTATTGTTTAAACTTTTTATTTCTAATACTAAGAATTTCAAGTGCATTCCAAGCGATCATTGCAGCATTATCCGTACATAGGGCAAGTGGAACCTGATGAAAAATTAAATTTTTATTGTTGATAAAGTTTTCAATGGAAGAGTTTAAAAATTTATTAGCCGCAACGCCGCCACAAATTGAAAAATCTTTTATTTTAATATTATTGTTATTTAAATGGTTTAATGCAGTTGAAATTTTTTTTAAAAAAATTCTTGCAATTGTAGATTGAAAAGATGCAGCAAAATCTTTTTTAAATTTTTCAGTTAATTTATTTTTATTAATCAAATCAATAGAAGCAGTTTTTAATCCAGAAAAAGAAAAATTTAAATTATCTTGTTTAGTCAAAGGCAGAGGCAGGTTGAATTTATAAATATCTCCTCTTGTGGCTAAATTTTCGATGATGGGCCCACCAGGGTAGCCTAACCCCATAGCTTTGGCAACTTTATCAAAACACTCTCCTGCAGAGTCATCAATAGTTTTACCGAGCGTAATAAACTTATCAGCGCGTTTGACGAGAACCAGGGCAGTATTTCCACCCGAGACCAATAAGCATAAATAAGGAAAATTTAAATTTGAAGTAAGCCTAGGAGAGAGTAAATGGGATTGGAGGTGATTAATGGGAAGCAAGGGTTTATCTGTACTCATCGCCAAGCCTTTTGCAAAAGAAGAACCTATAATAAGGCTTCCTATTAAGCCGGGCCCATGAGTGGCAGCAATTGCATCTATTTTTTGGAAATTTATCTTTCGTATTGTTTTGCCAAGGATAGTCATAATATCTAAATGTTGTCGCGCTGCCATTTCAGGAATAACCCCTCCATAGTCTTTATGAAACTTACGATGATTAATTGTTTTTAAAAATTCTATTTTTTTTGCACTGTTTACAACAGATATAGAGGTATCATCACAAGAACTTTCTATTGCTAAAACTTTCATTATTATAAAAAAATATAGATTCTTAATATATGGCGGAAAATCAAAAAAATCCTGATAAAAAAAATTTTTTTCAACGCAATTTTATCTTAATTTTTATTATCTTATTAATTGGTGCCGGCTTAGGTTACCTATACCAAAATAATTTATTAACTTTTCAAATCCCCGCCAAAAATTCTTCAATTTTTGACAACGCTCCTCCCCCAGATCCCGTAACTGAAGTGAATGTGGAAAATAATCAACTTCAAGAAAAAGTAGATCGTTTAGAAAAATTAATTATTGAACTTGCGCAAAGTGTAGAAAATATACCTCAACAAGAAATCATTATTCCCCCTCCAGAGCCTACGTCTATTGAAATTTCAAATTCTGAGGCCTATGAATTAATTTTAAATATTAATCAAATAATTTTATATATTGATCATCAACAAATTAGAAACAAGCATATTCAAAAATTACAAAGCCAGTACAAATTTTTTCAAGACAATAAACTAGAAGAGCTTCTAACCCTGCCAGACTCTTCTTTTTTAATTCAGGATCTCAGTTCGAGCGAAAAAAATTACGTAGATAATGAGTTTTTAAGGAAGACAAGCCTTCAATGGTTAAAACAAATACTTGCAAATTTATTTGACGTCAGTGTTGCTAAAAATAATACAAATTCTTTATCTCTTTATATGAATTCAATTATTAATCGTAATTATGATGTAGCATTAATTGAATTTGATAACCTGACAACCAGTCAACAATCTTATTTTAAAAACTCCTATGAAATTGTTAAAAAGTTTCATGAAAACCAAATTTTTTTGGAGAACATGATTTAATGGTTCGGTTATTAATCATTTTAATAATTTTTGTATCGGGGTATGGAGGATTATTTTATTTATTTAATAATGCTGGCAATATCTCTTTGGTAGTAGGAATATGGCAACTCAGTATACCGATTGTGCAGTTTTTATTTATTTTCATCACGTTTTTAATTTTAATCATTTTATTTTCCTATGCTTTAACCAAGCTATTTATTTATCCTAGAACTGCATACACGCGATATAAACTATCCAATGAACAAAAAGGACTGGTGCATTTACGGGAGACATTACAAGCAATCACAGAAGGAAATACAGATTTAGCAGCCCAAAATCATAAAAAATTTAAAAAATATTTGGGCAGAGATCCTCTTAATAAAATTTTACAAACTCAAATTAAACAGACCAAAGATCTCAAAATAGTAAATGTAGAGCGTGGTTTAGATTAATTTAAAAAAATTATAGCAGCACCTAAACAGGTAACTGTGGCTCCTATTAATGCTAGATGCCCCGCATAGTTTTTAGTTACAAACCACAAAATAGGAATAGTCATGATGGGCATCGTACTTGAAAGGGTAGAAATAATCCCGGGGTTACCATTTTTGAGAGCGTAAATGACAATTGTCATACCCACTCCCATGCCCATAAATCCCAAAAAAAGTGCTTGAAAGGTTTTTTTAGTATCTCTAATTTTTTCTAAAAGTTTATTATTAGAAATAAAAAATAAACTAAGAGTCATTAAAACAGCTGCTAAGGTTATTCGAACATAAGAAAAGATTATCGGATCAGTATATGCTAAAACTGGTTTTGATAAAATAATGGCAATGGCTTGGCAAATTGCTAAACCAACTCCTGCAAATAATCCCGCATACTTATTTCCTTGAATATTTTCTAAATCATCATTTGGAATAGTTTTATTAAATTGAATTGCAATGATAATACCGCCAAATACAAGCGCACAACCTGCTAGTTCAATAAAAGTGGGAAGTGTCTTTAAAAATATTTCCGCCATAATAATTGTGAAGGGAATTTGTAATGAAAATAAAAGAGCTTGCCGCCTAGGCCCTAGCCGCTTTAAACAAATATATAAGAATGTATCGCCAATAACGATGCCAATAAAGGAAGATAAAAAAATAATTAAAAAAACATGAGACTCAAAATAGATGGGTTCCCAATATAAAATTACATACGGTAGAAATAATATAACAATGCCGTAAAGCCTCAGAACGTTATAGTTGTAGCTACCAAAATAGCGAACAATTCTTGTTGCAGATAAGGCAGTAACAGACCAAATAGCGGCAGCGCTGACTGCTAGAATATAGCCTAACACGAAAGGATATTATTATTTTAGATTAAAAAAGATATGCATAAAAAAAAGGGGCACGCGGCCCCTTTTTGAAGATTACTATATTTTAACTAATTATCGTCTTTGACCAAAGAACTGCATTAACATTACGAATAGATTGATAAAATCTAAATAAAGCGTTAACGCGCCCATGATGGCTGCTTTTTGAGCAAAGTTTGTACCTGCAACTTGATAGTAAGTTGATTTAATACGTTGTGTGTCGTAAGCGGTTAAACCGACAAAGACTAAGACGCCAATCGCAGATATCACAAAATGCATCGCACTACTTTGCATAAATATATTAACGATACTAGCGATGATGATTCCAATTAGACCCATGATTAAAAAGGATCCGAGTTTTGTTAAATCACGCTTAGTTGTATAACCGTAAATACTCATTCCTGCAAAAGTTCCGCAAGTAATAAAAAATACTCTTGCAATGCTCATGCCTGTGTAAACGACGAATATATATGATAAAGAAATTCCCATTACTGCTGAAAAAGCCCAAAAGGTCATTTGCGCAGCTGATAGTGACATTTTTTGTAATCTTGCACCTAAAAAGAAAATGAATCCAAGAGGGGCGAGCATCACAATCCATTGAAGGCCAGTCCCATATATAGCTCCCATTAAAGCAGGAGACTTAGAAAAACCCCATGCTACAAGTCCACTGATCGCCAAACCAGAGGTCATGTAGTTATAGACTTTCATCATATACTCTCTAAGTCCCTGATCGATTACGGTCGATTGGGATTGAGCATAGGCGTTTTGTTTAATTTCAACCATTTTTTCTCCTTATGATTATGTTATTAATATGGCTATTTTCTTGATCTATTTCAAGTAAAACCGTATGAATCTTTTATGAAATTTAAAACACTAGGAAAAACAGACTTGAAAGTCAGTCTTATTTGTCTTGGCACCATGACTTGGGGGCAGCAAAATATCCAAGAACAAGCTTTTGAACAAATGGATTACGCGATGGAGCAAAATATTAATTTTTTTGATACAGCAGAACTATATTCGGTTCCACCCAAGCAAGAGACATATTCCTCTACAGAAACGATGATTGGTAATTGGTTTGCAGCAAGAAAAAATCGAGAAAAAATTATTCTAGCAACTAAAGTTGCTGGTCCAGGCTTACCATGGATACGAGAAGGAGGGATGCAGTATTCTGAAGAGAGCATGACGCAAGCCCTTGAAGGGAGCCTTAAGAGACTTCAAACAGATTATATTGATCTTTACCAGTTGCATTGGCCTGAACGCACCACAAATTTTTTTAGTAAACTTGGATATAAACATAATGAGCAAGAGCCATCATGGAATTCCTTTCAAAGCATTTTAGAAACAGCACAGAAGTTTATACAACAAGGTAAAATTCGTTATTTAGGGTTATCCAACGAAACACCGTTTGGTCTTTCACAGTACCTCCATTTATCTGAGTCCCAAAACCTCCCGCGAGTTGTTTCCGTTCAAAATCCATACAGCTTAGTCAACCGAACCTATGAGGTAGGCTTAGCGGAGATGTCTATTCGCCAACAAACAGGGCTTTTAGCCTATTCTCCCTTGGCTTTTGGAATGTTATCAGGAAAATATTTAAATGGTCAAATGCCAGAGGGGTCTAGACTTAAATTATTTGGAGATCACTTTCCTCGTTACCAGGGAACAAGAACACAAAAAGCTGTAGAAGAGTATTACAAAGTTGCTCAAAAACACGAACTTTCACTAGCTCAAATGTCTTTGGCCTTTGTTAATGCACAGCCCTTTGTCACAAGTAATATTATAGGTGCTACAACCATGGAGCAGCTAAAAGAAAATATTGAATCGATCAATGTAGAGCTATCTGCAGATGTCATGGCAGAAATTAATTCAATCCATGAGAATAACCCCTCGCCAGCACCGTAATTATGACTTGGCAGGAAGATGAACAGGGTCATTTAAAAAAAAACTTTGCTTTTAAAAACTATAGGCAAAGTTTTGCTTTTACCTCTCAAATTGCACTTCTTGCAGAAAAAAAAAATCATCATCCGCAGATTATCTTAGACTATAGTCAGGTAACAGTCCGCTTGATTTCACACGATGTAGGCAAGGTTACCGAAAGAGATATGGATTTAGCAAATCAAATAGATAAAATTTATTCTAAATGATTTTTCTACTAGGTATTCCTGGACTCATACCTTTTTACCTTTGTTTTTATAATATTGACCTTTTGTTTATTGAATTTGATCAAGCAATGTTCATTCATTACTCCACCGTCATATTATCTTTTTTAGGAGCGGTTTATTGGGGGGTATATCTCCAATCCAAGAACGTAATAGCAATTTTGTTTAGTGTGTGCCCAGCTGTTTATGCTTTTTTTATTTTAGCATTCGATTTAAAGTTTGAAGAATCAATTAGTTTTTTTATTGCAGGTTATTTTATTGTACTTTGCTTTGATTTCTTTTTTTACTTTAAAGAAAAAATTATTCGAACAGATTATTTTATTTTAAGATTGTTATTAACAGCAGGGATTACCCCTGCTCATATAATGTATCTGATTAATTAGCGATAATATTTAAAAGTTTACCAAAGGCACCGGAGAATTTAATTCTACCATGGGTATACGCAAGACCAATACATCCTGTCAGTTCATGCCCCACAGGGGTATGATGATGATCTTCGCTTCTAATTTGCACAGAGCCTTGATTATAATTTCCGTACTCATCACTATAAGAGCCATGCAGAACCAAGAAGCTCTCTATTCCTTCATGGGTATGTTGGGGTATTTTTGCGCCGGGCATAACATGAATTAATTCAAGTTTTTCATTTTTATCTTTAGGAAGAATGGAGGCTATCTTTACATCTTTGAAAGATTTCCATTTAATTTTTTTATCATTTAATTGAGCTTGCAAAGTTCTGGGCAAGCGACTTAAAAAAGGGTCAATTCTGCGTTCAGCCCTTTTAATATTTTTCATTGATGTGGAGTTAATTGTTTTCATCCATAGATCGTTGGACAAAGAGACAGGCTCTGATCTCTCTAAAAAATAACCACCAATTTCATTTTTGATTTGGTTCAAATCCTTATTTTCAGGGACTATTTCGGCTAGGCATTGTTGAAACAGTAAACTAGCAGGAGAAGTGGCAGGTGTAGTTAAAATATCAAAGGTCATTTTAAGTTAATTGATGCTAATACTTCTATCACTTTCTTTTAGATCAGCCATTGCGCCATTTTTATCCAATTTGGCCCGAATTTTTTCCAACGCTAGTCGTATTCTTGATTTTACTGTGCCTAAGGGAATGCCGGTGAGCTCTGAAATCTCACCGTGAGATTTTTCCTCAAAAAAATTCATTTTCAATAAATCTAGTTGATCTTTAGGAAGACTATCAAGCTGTTGTGCAATAAGATCAAATTTTTGATCATGCTCGATATTCTCTTCAGTTTTGGGTTCGACAGCTGGCAGCACAGCTGTTTCAATGTCTTCTAAAATTGCTTTTCTCGATTTTCTTAAAATATCTATTTTTTTATTTCTGGCAATTGTATAAATCCATGTGCTAGGAGAGGCTACTTTAGGGTCATAATAGTCAGCCTTGGTCCAAATAATAGTCATCGTTTCTTGAATTATTTCTTCTGCTATGCTTTCTTCTGCCCCAGATTTCATTAAAAAGGATTTTAGACGAGGACTAAAGTACTCAAAAATTTTTTTAAAACTTCCAATATCTTGGCTCTCTGCAATATTTAATATCGCCGCCACAAACGGGTTAGCCGTCTTTACCATAATCTCTCCAAAAATTATCTTCCCATTTATTATTTTAAAAATCAATCTTAATTGGTATATTCTCTGCTTATTTAAAATGAGAAATTTAATTATTTATTTAACAGTTAAAACTTTTTTAATAGTTAGCCTAGCGGCTGCGCATGAATTGTCATTTGATCATAGCCATGGTGAATGGTCATTCAAAAAAGTTAGTGCTAATACGTGTGCCATATTTCAAATCCCTGTAAAAGAAAATGGAAATTATACTTCTAGAGGGCCTGTAATATTTTATGTCTTTAATGAAGGAAACGCTCAGTATATTCGAATTGATACGGGATATCCTTATGATACAGAAAAATATGTAAAGGTGACTATTGATGATAGTAACTATCAATTTTTTGGAGAGGATGACTCTGCCTGGTCTATGAAAGACGACAAAGTAGTTATTGAGGCGATGAAAGCTGGTAAAAATATGTCAGTTGTTGGTTACTCACAAAGAGGAACTGAAACCACCGATACCTATTCGCTGATAGGTTTTACTAATGCCTATAATTCTATGACAAATGATTGTTAATCCATGAAATCAAAACCTAAAATAGTTTTAGCTTACTCTGGTGGACTAGATACCAGTGTAATTTTAAAGTGGTTACAAACGGAGTATAACGCAGATGTTATTGCTTATGCTGCAGATTTAGGACAGGGCGCAGAGTTAGAGGAAGCCAAAGCAAAAGCAAAAAAACTAGGTGCTAAAAAAATCTATATTGAAAATTTAAAAGAAGAATTTGTTAAAGATTATGTATTTCCTATGTTTCGATGTAACACAATTTATGAGGGGGAGTATTTACTAGGCACCTCTATTGCAAGACCCTTGATTGCAAAAAGACAAATTGAGATTGCAAAAAAAGAGAGAGCGGAGGCAGTATCACATGGAGCAACAGGCAAGGGGAACGATCAAGTCAGATTTGAATTTTCCTATTATGCGCTTGCTCCTAATATTAAAGTGATAGCCCCTTGGAGAGAATGGAATTTAAGTTCTCGAACTAAGCTTTTAGATTTTGCAGCAAAAAACAATATTCCGATTATGAAACATAATAAAACAGAATCCCCATACAGTGTTGACGCCAATGTTTTACATCGTTCAGCAGAGGGTAAAATTTTGGAAGATCCTTGGAACAGACCACCTGAAAATGTTTTTGGAATTTCTAAAAGCCCACAAGCAGCACCCAACAAAGAAACTATTATAACAATCCAGTTTAAAAACGGCGATCCTATTGCAATTAATGGCAGAAAATACTCTCCCTTTAATTTATTAGAACAGCTTAATAAGCTAGGAGCATCCAATGGAATTGGAAGGGTGGATATTGTTGAAAATAGATATGTTGGAATAAAATCTAGAGGTGTTTATGAAACCCCTGGTGGAACTATTCTTTTAAAAGCTCATCGAGCGATGGAAAGTATTACTTTAGATAGAGAAGAACTTTTTACAAAAGACGAATTAATGCCGAAGTATGCTCGATTAATTTATAATGGCTATTGGTTTGCACCGGAAAGAGTCATGATGCAAAAAGCTATTGATGAAACTCAAAAAAGAGTGAACGGTCAGGTGAAGTTAGTGCTTTATAAAGGAAACGTAATTGTTATCGGCAGGCAATCCCCGAATAGTTTGTACGACGAAGATTTAGCTACCTTTGAATCATCTAACTATGATCAAAGAGATGCAGAGGGCTTTATCAAGCTCAATGCATTAAGACTAAAAAAAAATAAAATGAAATTCTAGTCTCTCATTGAAGAGACAACTCAAAATATTTTAGTGATTGATATACTTGTCTTTGTATTGATCTTGAGACTTTGAATCAACTGTGCCACGAGGATCGTTTAGGCCAGCGTGGCGGTATGCGGAAGTAACCGTATTTCTTAAAAGGCAAGCAATTGTCATAGGGCCTACCCCTCCAGGAACAGGAGTAATTTTGGAAGCTTTTTGGGAAGCACTTTCAAACTCTACATCACCGACAATTTTACTTCCTTCAGTACCATCTTCTTTTTTAGTTGGAACGCGATTGATGCCGACATCAATTACAACTGAACCTTCCTTTAACCATTCACCGGTAACCATTTCGGGTCGACCGGCCGCAACGACAACAATATCTGCTTGGGAGCAAATAGATTCAACATTTTGAGTTTTGGAGTGCACCACAGTGACAGTACATGACTCTTCTATTAAGAGTTGCGCCATAGGTTTACCGACGATATTAGACCTACCAACCACAACTGCATTTTTACCGCGTAAATCTTTTAGATGGTCTTTCAATAGCAGCAACGAGCCTAGAGGGGTGCAAGGAATAAAAGCCTTTTTTAACATCTCCCCGCCTATGGAGAGCCTACCGGCATTGATAGCATGAAAACCGTCCACATCTTTTTCTACTGCAATAGCATCAATAACGCTTCTTTCGTCAATTTGTTTGGGCAAAGGGAGCTGAACTAGTATTCCATGGACATCGGGGTCTTCATTTAACATTTTGATAAGTTTCAAAAGGGTGGGCTGGTCAGTGGTATCATCTAATTTATAGTCTTTAGTTTTAATTTTACATTCAGCTGCCATTTTAGTTTTAGCTCCCACATAGACTTTGCTGGCAGGGTTTTCGCCGACTAACACAACAGCTAAACAGGGCTCCACCTGATGATTGGTTTGTAAATTTTCTGAGTCTTCTCTGACCTGTAATCTAATTTTTGCTGCAAAAGCTTTTCCATCAATAATTTCTGACATTTAGTACCCCCTTGGCCAGTATTCAATGAGCAAGTCTTTGAATAAGTAAATAATTAATATTAATAAAACAGGAGAAATGTCAATACCGCCGAAGTTTGGCATATACCTTCTTATATAATTTAACGGAGGGTTGGTAAGTTTCCCTAAACTCTCAATTATTCTCCAAATGAATAAATTTTGCTTATTTAAAACGTTGAAATGAATGAGCCACGAAAGAATAACGTAAAAAAAAATTATTATCGTGTAAAAATCTAAAACCCGAACTAAAAAAAGCAATAGTGAATTCACTAATGTAAAATATTAAAAATTATTACTCGCGTCTATTAAATAAGAAATTTTTACATCGCTCGGATTGAGGATTGGTAAAAACTTTTTCAGGGGGGCCTTCCTCTTCAATTAAACCGTCATGTAAAAAAATAACTTTATTTGATACTCTTCTTGCAAATTCCATCTCATGCGTAACGACAAGCATCGTTTTACCCTCCTCGGCCAACAGTCTCATCACTGAAAGCACCTCATCCACCAATTCAGGATCAAGGGATGACGTGGGTTCATCAAATAAAAGTATTTCGGGAGAGATAGCTAGTGCTCTTGCAATCGCTGCCCTTTGTTGTTGACCCCCAGATAAATGAACAGGATAACTATCGGCTTTATCTTGTATCCCCACTTGTTTTAAAAGATCCATCGCAATTGATTTTGATTTTTCTTTATCCATACCTAAAACATGAATCGGAGCTTCGATAATATTTTCCAAAATTGTCATATGGGTCCAAAGATTAAAACTTTGAAAAACCATTCCTAGCTTTTTTCTAATGGAAACAATTTTACTTTGAAGATCTTTATTGGGGTTATGTAAATTTTCTGTTGAGCAGTCAATGCTTTCCCCACAAACATTAATCAAGCCATTATCAGGAGACTCTAAAAAATTGATACATCGTAGCATTGTACTTTTTCCGGAGCCTGAACTACCAATGATGCTAATAACATCCCCCTTATTGGCGAGAAAGTTAATTCCTTTTAATACTTTATTATCACCAAAGTTTTTTTCTAAATTATGGATTTCTAGAACGGTCATTAGCGGACTTAATATTTCATTTTTTTTAAATTATTGATATTGCAAAATCTTAACTAAATTTATTGAAATTACTTAAAATTATCAAACAGTCTGTCTATTTTAATCTTTAAACTCATAAAATTTATTTTGTGAAAAAATACTTTGTGTTAGTGTAAATTATGAATGATCAGGTAGAAGATTCTACTGCACAAGATAACGACGCAAAAACAATTTTGGTTGGAGCGGGCGTGAGACTTGAGGGAAGAATTGATGGAGCGGAGCACGCAGATATTGCTGGTACCCTGAGTGGTACTTTAAAATCATCCTCTGTTAACATTGAAGGTAATGGAAATTTTAATGGCGATATGTCTGGTAAAGAGATTACCATTTCTGGTTACGTCGAGGGCAATATTAGTTCAGAAAACTTTTTAACAGTGAATCAGTCAGCAACAATTAAGGGTAATATTGAGTATGCCTCTTTGCAAGTTAGTTATGGTGCAAAAATACAAGGCACATTACGTCATCGAGGGAGCGTACATTCCTACGCACCTGAACAAACAGAAATTAATAGCGAAGCAGAACAGGTAAGTGAGTAATGTCAATATTTGGATCCAACGAAAAAAAAACTGAAGAAAACACTACATATTTTTTTAATGTGGAAAAAGACCGGGTTAATCAGTCAACTTTAGCAAAAGATATAAAGATTCACGGATCGATTGAGGCAAAGGACTATATTGATTTTTCAGGAAGTATTACTGGTACTATAAAAGCAACAACAGTTAATTTAAAACCATCTTCTTATGTTAAAGGAACTGTCACGGGAGATACAGTGACCATTGAAGGGGAAGTGGATGGCGACATTCAAGCCAAAGATGTATATATAAAGTCTACTGCTAGAATTAAAGGAAATATCAGATACACTAATATTGATATTCAAAATGGCAGCATTATCAACGCTGATTTATTTTATTCCTCATAAACGATTAATATAAAAAGTTTGTCTATTTGACTTAATTTAGTTTATATTTTTACTCATTAATTATTTAATTTTATAGAGGAAATAAAAAGACTCATTAAAGGAGAAAAGTATGAAGAAAATAATACTATTGGCATTAGCAGCTAGCTTTATGTTAGGTTCTGCTTGGTCTAAAACTATCAGAATGGGCACTGAGGGCGCTTACCCTCCTTATAATTTCATTAATGATAGTGGGGAAGTCGATGGATTTGAGCGCGATGTAGGCGATCAATTATGTGCACGTGCAAATTTGGATTGTGTATGGGTTGTTAATGATTGGGACTCCATTATTCCTAATCTAGTATCAGGTAACTACGACACTATCATTGCAGGTATGTCGATCACAGATGAGCGTGACGAGGTTATCGATTTTACTCAAGATTATTATCCACCCTCTCCATCAGTCTATATGGCTTTAAGTGGATCAGATGTTGATATAAATGGCGGTGTAATCGCAGCACAAGCCTCAACTATTCAAGCAGGACATGTCGCTGAGAGTGGAGCAACTTTAGTAGAGTTTGCGACTGCGGAAGAAACAATTTCTGCTGTTCAAAACGGTGAAGCAGATGCTGTTTTAGCAGATGGTGATTATCTTTTACCAATTATTGCAGAGTCAAACGGAAAGTTTGCCGCTGTTGATGAAGTACCTATCGGTGGTGGTGTCGGTATGGGCATCAGAGAGTCTGACGGTGACTTAAGAGCGACTATGGACAAAGCAATCACTTCAATGAAGGAAGATGGTTTGGCAAAGACGCTCAAACTTATTAATTACATTTAAATATTTTTAATATGAAGACGGTTAACCCGTCTTCATATCTCTGTTTGTTATACAACCTTTCTTCTCTGGGAATTTAGTCCCTAAACATTAGGTCGTAGTTTGTTAGAAAAAATTCTAATAATTGGCAGTGGCATAGTGGGGGCTTGTTTTGCCTATCATGCTCGTCTTCAGGGTATTAAGAAAATTACTATAGTTGCAAATGCTTTATCAGGTGAAAAATCTCTAGCAACAAGTAATTCTTGGGGGTGGGTTAATGGATACGCTTCTAATGATAAATCTTATGCAGCATTTAGGTTAGCGAGTTTGCAATATTGGCCTGAATTTATAAAAAATATAAATAACGTATCCCCTACTTCTATGGGTGCTTTCTTTTGGGACCAAGAGGAAACTGAAATTGCAAAAACAATTGATCAACATAAGAATTGGGGACACGCTGTTGAATTGAAAAATGGTTTAGAAATAAAAAAAATGTTATCCGCCTTTAAATTACTACCAACAAGAGCAGGGTTCGGAAAAAATGATTTAGCTATTGAGGGCATAAAGGCATCAACAGAAATTATTAAAGCGAGTGGGTGTGAGGTAATTAAGGGAGATGTATCAGAAATTATTTATGATAATCATCAAAGAGTTGGAGTAAAATTACTTACGGGTATAATTGATGCGGATGAGGTAATTATTGCTGCAGGCCTAGGGTCTCCTAAATTACTCTCAACTATAGGAGTGGATTTTAAGATGAAATCTAGTTTTGGTCTTTTAGCTTATACAAATCCCTTACCCTCCATATTACAATTCCCAGTTACAGGATTGGATTTTCATGCTCGCCAAGATGATGAGGGTCGTTTGATAATTGGAGGAAGGTTTGACGATGATGATATTAATGAAAACAATGTTCAAATCGTTGCTGAAAAACTAGTTCGAGACATGACATCGATGCTTAATTATAATGGGAATGTGAAATTAGACCGTTATACTTTAGGGGAGCGACCTTTGCCTATTGATGGAAGGCCCAAAATTGGTCGACTTAAAAATCATTTGCAACAAGAAATCAAAGGCATTTATTTAGCCGTTATGCATTCAGGTATAACCAATGCTCCTTTAGCATCTAAATTGGGCTTAGAAGAAATCATTAGTGGTAAAAGACATGATATGCTGTCAGACTTTACTCCACAAAAAAAAACTAAGGAAAAGGTAATGAATGTTTGATGCTTGCGCTGATCCTAAATCCCTTGAGGGGTTCATATGGCTTGCTTGCTATGTAACTACCTCCAAACATATGGCCTTTTATGCGTCTTTTTTAATTGTGTTATTGCTAATTTCATTAGCCGCTCCTATAGCAATGCTATTTGGCTTTCTTGGAGCCATCGCATCAAGATCATCAAATTTGATTTTTAGGTTGATTGGTAAAGGTTACCTAGCTTTAATTAGAGGTGTTCCGGATATTGTTTTTTTTCTATTCATCCCCATTGCACTTGATCAAGCTTTTGAATATTTACGACATAAAATTCTTTGCCCAGAAGTAACAGAGGCCGTACGACAGGGCAACGATTTTGTAGTATGCACAGCAGCTAAACTTCCTTTAAGTTCATCCAGTGAGTGGGTGCATGACCTTTATAGTTTTTCACTCGCTTTATTAGCGTTTGGGTTTGTTTTTGGAGCGTTTGCAGGAAATGTTATTTCAGGAGCAATGGCAGCAGTGCCAAAAGATCAGTTAGATACAGGCGAGGCCTTTGGTTTTTCACGACATCAAATTTTTATAAGAATTTTAATTCCTCAAATGTGGATTTATGCACTACCAGGATTATCAAATTTATGGATGATTTTAATTAAAGCAACACCCCTTTTATTTCTTTTAGGTATTGAAGATATCGTATATTGGGCAAAAGAATTGGGAGGAATTAAAACGGGGGTTTTTGACTATCCTCATCCAGATTGGCGAGCATGGTATTTTGGCGTGTTAATGATTTTTTATTTGTCCCTAACCTATGTATCCCAGTCAGTTTTAGATAGAATAACTAATCGATTATCGCACGGGCAGGCAACTATGGCTGGAAAGGCTCTTTAAAATGTCTTGCTTACAAACTCTTTCAGACTATGGATTAAGATCAATTGGTTTTGGAGAAAGGCTTTTACCTAAAACAGATATCACCATTTGTGAGCAATTTGTTTTAATTGGATCGGGGATGATTTGGAATATTTATTTTGGAGTACTTGCGTTATTATTCGGATTTTTCTTCGCCACCTCCTTAGCTTTAGGTAAAAATTCTAAATATTGGTTTTTATCGGCCCCGTCGCGAGGTTTTATTTTTATATTCAGGGGCTCTCCTTTGTTTATCCAATTTTTCTTTGCTTATGATTTATTTATACTGCTCCCAAAATTAGGAATAGATATTGATCTAGGGTTTATTGCGATTACTGTGGAAACACGATGGCTTACCAAAGCCTGGTTAGGGGCATTAGTTGTGCTATTTTTAAATACATCTGCTTATGCAGGTGAAATTTTTTATGGCGCTTTAAGAGCAGTTCCTAGCCAAGATATTGAATCTGCTGATGCTTTTGGTTTTACTGGCCTCAAGAAATTTAGAAGAATTATATGGCCAACTATGTTGCGATTAGCGTGGCCATCATACACGAACGAAGCTATTTTTATGTTTCATGCTACGACACTTGTTTTTTTTACTGGGTTCCCCGCCTGGCAGCAAAAAGGCGATGCGATTTACTATGCAAGCTATTTTGCTGAAAAAACATTTAACCCATTTGTCTCTTATCCTATCGTAGGGTTTTTCTTCATTTTATTAACGCTTATTGTAATTTTATGTTTTGGGTTGATAAATAAAAGACTGAACAGACATTTACCTTCGAATATTCGAAGTAAATTAAGTATCAAACTTAATTTAATCAGATAATTAAAAATATTTTTTTCGTATTAAAAAAAATATAAGCAAAAGTAAAAGGAAAGGCGATGCCCATAATAAAAAATGGCTATCAGAGGGCTTGAATGAAATTTCCTCACCATAAATTGATATTAATTCATTATTAATTTCTTGAAGTGATAAACCACTATCAAACTTTTTTTTAATTTGTTCTTTTAAATTCACAGAAAATTCTGTATCCGAATCCAATATATTTTGGCCATCACACACTAAACAGCGAATGCTTTTATAAAAATCCGTAAGCTCAGAATTTTCAGCTAGCGCAGAGGAAATAAACAGTAAAGATATAATTATAAAAATTTTTTTATAAATACTTTTCAACATCTTCATAAAATAACGGACCTTGTATTTTGTTAATAATTTCATTATTTGAAATAAAATATGTTTCAGGTACGCCAATTAAACCCATTTTATAAGCTATCGTCCCATCATCTCGAATTACATATTCAAAGGGGTTCCCATTTTCAGTGATCCATGATAAGAAATTTTCTTCGTCGTCTCTAAAATTTATCCCTATAATTTTAATTCCTTGGTCTTTCATAGCCATCAATAAAGGGTGTTCTGCTAAACAGGGCTTACACCAAGATGCAAAAAAATTAACTATATAAAATTCGCCTAATTCCTTTTCATCAATCGTTTTAGTTTTAAAAAAAGTTTGCGTATTAAATATCTCATCAGCTATTTTTTTTTGGTAGCTTTTTTTTTCAGTGGGTGGATTCAAATAGTAAAAGATACAAATAACTAAAATTACAAATCCTAAGAGAGGAACCAGTATAGTTTTTTTCATATTTTTCTGATAATAGATCCAAATATTCCTAAAATAAGCATTAATGCACTCATCCATAAAAGATTTATGAAAGGTTTATAGACTAAATTTATGGATACAAGGTCGGACTCAATCTGTGAAATTGTTGCATAATATTGACTAAAAAAGTTATTCACGACACTCACTTCATTCGTAATTTGACCAGATGGTTGATAAATATTCTTGGAAGGACTTAGGGAATATGTCTTATTTTCTTCCACAATTTTCATATCTAGTAATATTTGAACATGGTTAAGTTTTTCAATATTTTGAATATTTTCTATATACGCATACCCACCGCTATTTAACGGCAGTTCGTTGTTACTATCTTTTTTAAACAAAAGGTTTTCTTCTGTATCGAATTGCTCTGTACTAACAGCTGCAATTATAAAAATACCAATGCTGAGATGGGCCAGCCATTGAGCATAAAATCTGAAATCCTTTTTAAATTTAGCAAATAATACAACTACACTTTGCATAAATAAGGGAGCGGTAATAAAGACACTTATGGAGAAAAAAAGATTATAAAAAATAAAATAACTAATTAATGAAGCAACAAAACCTGTTAAGAAAATAATTAAAAGTTTAATCTGATTTTGTGAATGATGATTGTGCCATTTAATTTGTGGGGCAAAAGCCATTAAAATAATTATTGGCGCTAATAAAATATTAAATGTAAAATTATAATAGGGAGCGCCAACAGATACGGGTGTTTGAAATATCATTTCACTAAATAAAGGATATACAGTACCTATAAATACAGTTAAGGCCGCACAAATAAAAAAAATATTATTGATTAACAAAAAACTTTCTTTACTTATAAATTGAAATGTATCTTTATTAAATAAAGATATGCTTTTTAGATTCATTCGAATAGTGGTTATTAAAAGATAACCAATAATAATAATCAAAAATAGTCCTCGTAAGGGATCAGTTGCAAAACTGTGAACTGATACAATTAAATTGGACCTGACTAAAAATGTACCAAAGACAGCAGCTATAAAACCATAGAGTGCTAAATTTAAACTCCATAATTTTAATTGATTATTTTTTATCGAAACTTGCAGAGAATGAACCAAAGCTGTATTTAATAACCAAGGTATTAAGGAGACATTTTCAACGGGGTCCCAGAACCACCACCCTCCCCATCCAAGTTCCGAATAGGCCCAATAAGAACCTAAAACGATACCCACCGTCAAGAAAAACCATGATATTTTTGACCAAATTAGCATTTGCTGAAATAAAGGTTCGTCATGTTGTTTTGTAGTTAAAATGAATGATGAAATCACAAATGGTATGATTAGACCCAAATATCCTAAAAATAAGATTGGGGGATGTATAACAAAAAGTAAATTTTGTAAAATAGGATTTAAGCCAAGACCCTCTGTATTGCCATCCATATTTACCTCTATAAAGGGATTAGAGCTTATTAAAATATAAATAATAAAAATCTGCGAAATAAAAATTAATTGTTTATTCAACAAGTTTTTTTTATGAAAAAATGAAAAAGTTAATCCATAAAGATTGATTAAAAATACCCATAATAAAATCGAACCTTCATGACTGCCCCAAGCTGATGTAACTTTAAATATAAAGGGGTCATTAATATAAGAGTTTTGAAGAACATTTAATGTTTGAAAGTTTGAAGTAGCAAAAGCTATTAGAAGCAATAAAAAAGGTATCAAACTACAAATATAAATAACTCTGGCCGCTAAAATAGTCTGACTTTCGTTTAGCTTAGAACTACGAAGATAAAAAAAAAATGTAAATAGGATAGGTAGATACAAAAAAAGATTACCAAGAGAGTTGATCAATTATTTACCTCTCCACAGCCCATCTTTTTTTAATTTATCAATTGCGCTTTGAGGCATATAGTTTTCATCATGCTTTGCTAATACAATTTCTGCATTAAAAATATTATTAATCATTTTTCCTTCCACAATAATTCCTTTATCTTCCTCCACTAAATTGGGAAGAGTTTTATCAAATTCCACTAATATCGAGTTTTGATTTTGATCAACAACCTCAAAACTCCAAACAGAATTATTAAATTCTAAAGATCCTTTTTTTACAAAACCTCCTACTCGAAGATACTTATCGTTTAAATTTTTTGAAGTCAGTAAGTCAGTGGGCGTTACAAAATAAGCAATTTGATCCTTTAAAGAATAGCTAATAAGCAGGATGGCAAATACAAAACAAGTAAAAATGAGTGTTAGAAAAAAAAAACGTTTTTTAATCTGTCTGTTGAGTTTTATAATTTGCACTATTTTTATTAAAAACTTTTTTTTTCAAATGCATAATTATAATCGTTGTCACAGCACAAATAGCTGCAAAAATCCCATAACAAATTAATACAAATTGCAAACTAGTCATTGAATAGTTTTGATCTTTCAATCTTCCTATTTTCGATAATAATAAAAAAAATATTTGAAAACCAGTAAATGGTCAAAGATAGGACAGCAGCAAAGCTTATAAACAAGGTGATTAGGTAGTCCGTGGTCAAACTTGGCCCGCCAATCTTAAATACACTACTTCCTTGGTGCAAAGTAGTCCACCAATCTACAGAAAATTTAACTATAGGTAGGTTCACCAATCCTATAACTGCAAGAATTGAAGCAGCAAAATCAGCTTTTTGAAAATGTTCAAATGAAAAAAGTAATAAAAGATGTCCAAAATATATAAAAGCTAAAATAAGCATTGAAGTAAGACGAGCATCCCATACCCAATAAGTCCCCCAGGTTAAATTTCCCCAAATAGACCCTGTTACAAGCACTATAATGCTCATCAACAACCCAATAGGAGAGATTGCTCTTGCAATTGTGAAAGAAGTGGGCGATTTAAAAACTAATCCAATAATACTACTAACTCCTATTGAAAAAAATAACATCAAAGAAAGCCAAGCAGCAGGGACGTGAATAAACATAATTTTAAAAGATATGCCCTGGTAGTAATCATTTTCTAATAAAACAATTAATACTCCTGCAATGGCAAATAATATGACTGTAAGAATAATAAAAAAAGTATTCAGGGAATTTAAAAATTTAGAGAAAATATTAGGCGTAATTGCAAACATTAAATTGATAATTTTTTTAAAGCAAAACTAGTTAATAAAGGAGAAAAAGCTAAATTCAATAAAAAATAAGCTACAAAAAAAAGATACATTTTATTTCCACTAAATTCGATAACATCTGTTAAAGCCATAGAAAAGATCAAAATAGGGATAAAAAGAGGAAGAGTTAATACGCTCGTTATTGATAGTCTATTGTTTTTAGAAATAGTTAAAGAGGAAGTAATGGAAGAAATAAATACAATACTAAGAAGGGATAAAGAAAGTAATAAATTTATCGGGATAAAGTAGCTAAGTTCAATGTTAAGAATGATTAATAGAAAAGGAGAAAAAATGATGAATAAAATAATTAAATTTAAATAAATAAATATATTTTTAATAAAGATGACTACTTCCAAAGAAAAAGGCGAGAGCATATACTGCTGTAATTTTGACTCTGAAAATTCAGATTGATAGACTTTCTCAACTTTAATCAGAGATATAAAGAACATCATTATCCAAAGAAATGACATTGGAATTTCAATTTCAAAGGAAACATGTCTAAGAGCAAGTGCAAAAATTGTGGATGAAATCACCAAAAGACAAAATAGTATAAAACTAAAAACACTTCCCTTAATCATTAAATGAAATTCATTTTTAATAAGTTTAAAAAAATTATTTATCATTACATTTCATAAAATTTTAATTCTTGAATGGAGGGATTTTGATGAGTTGCAATGATCACAATACCGTTATTTTGTTTTTTTTTAATAATCAAAGTTGTTATTTTATTAATAGAATCAACATCTAGCCCATTAAATGGGTCATCTAAAATCCAAACAGGTTTGTTAACTAACATTAACAATAAGAGTTGTAATTTCTTCTTTTGACCAAAGGATAACTGATAATATTTCTTTTTAAGATTCACTCCTTGAAATAAAAATTGAATACTTTGTTCTCGAATAGATTTTGAAAATTTAACATTATGAATGGCAAGCCAGTAATCAATATTTTGATCTAGTGTTAGCTGATCGAATGCAAAACTATTTTCTCCGATAAATAAAAATGTTTTAGAAGCAATGTAGTCATCTACCTCTTCGCCTTGATAAAATATTGCACCTTCCAGCGGCTCAATCATTTTAGTAATATTAGATAATAAGGTTGTTTTGCCATGCCCATTGGGGCCTCTTAAAATCATCACCTCTCCAGCACGAACCTGGAGGTTGACATTTTTTAAAATTAAATGATTGCCCCTAGCAAAAGATAGATTTTGAACTTCGATCATAAAAAAAGCGGGT
>Ga0255755_1001319_pt1 | contig 22582 bp, 16 predicted proteins | sample 011ome_18_FD_179955 | JGI IMG/M metagenome (GOLD analysis project Ga0255755, IMG submission 179955) | Coastal salt marsh microbial communities from the Groves Creek Marsh, Skidaway Island, Georgia - 011501BT metaG (version 2) | ecosystem: Environmental > Aquatic > Marine > Intertidal zone > Salt... | reverse complement strand
AATCAAAATTAGCGATTTATCTTCGTTGATGTATGGATTTGAATGTTGTTCAAAAGGCAATTCTATATTGAGACCTACTGAGGTTCCTTTCATGTCAAAGGCACCTTTGTTGGCTGCTTCCATAATCCCTGGACCACCGCCAGAAATCACCCCGAAACCATTTTGTACTAGCTTTTTGGCAATTTCGGTCGCCAAGGCATAATCTGGATGATCTGGTTTGGTGCGGGCTGAACCAAAAATAGACACACAAGGACCTATTTGGCTCATTTTTTCAAACCCGTTAACAAATTCACCCATGATTTTAAACAGAGCCCAAGAGTCATTGGTCTTTATTTCATTCCAGGATTTATGGGTATAGTTCGTAGTCATGTGCTAGAGATTAAATTCTTTTTTCAAATAAATACCTGTGTGACTTTGAGGATGGTTGGCTACCTCTTCGGGCGTACCGTGAGCGGTGATGGTTCCGCCGAAGCGTCCAGCCTCTGGTCCTATGTCTATCAAGTGATCACAGGCCATTAATACATCCAAATTATGTTCGATCACTACCACGGTATTGCCCTTGTCCACCAGTTTTTGCAAAACTCCTAAAAGTACAGAAATATCCTCAAAATGAAGTCCTGTAGTCGGCTCGTCAAGGATATACATCGTTTTACCTGTTGCTTTTTTGGAGAGCTCTGTAGCGAGCTTTACCCGCTGAGCTTCCCCACCCGAAAGGGTTGTTGAAGACTGACCCAACTGTATATAACCAAGTCCAACTTCTTGCAGCGTTTTTAACACCCGATAGATTTTAGGGATGGACTCAAAAAACTGAACACCTTGATCTATAGTCATTTCAAGGACATCAGCAATTGATTTTCCTTTAAAACGAATGTCCAGAGTTTCTCGATTAAATCGCTTACCCTGACAAGACTCACACAATACATACACATCAGGTAGAAAGTTCATTTCAATAGCCCTGTATCCACCTCCTTCACAGGTTTCGCATCTACCGGATTTTACATTAAAACTAAATCTGCCTGGTTGATAACCTCTAATTTGAGCCTCGGTAGTTTTGCTAAATAGTTGACGGATGTCATCGAAAACACCGGTATAAGTAACCGGATTAGACCGAGGAGTTCTGCCTATTGGGGACTGGTCCACCTCAATTACTTTATCCAAATGAGCTAATCCCTCGATTGAATCGTAGGGAAGAGGGGTCATCACCCCGTTAAAAAAATGATTGTTTAAAATGGGGTAGAGGGTCTCATTAATCAATGAAGATTTGCCACTTCCAGAAACACCGCTAATACCCAATAGGATGCCTAGAGGAAAAGTAACATCTATGTTCTTTAAGTTATGTCCCCGGCAACCAGTTAACTTGATCTCCCATCCATTACCTGATCTATAGGGGCGCTTTTCAACGACTTTCCTTTTTCCTGTCAAATAATCCGCCGTCATAGTTTGCGCTCCGGGTAAATCTTGTGGGGCACCTTGCCAAACAATACGACCCCCGTGAACTCCCGCTTTAGGACCCATATCGATAACGTGATCAGCAGCCAAAATCATGTCTTTGTCGTGTTCCACAACCAAAACCGAATTACCTAAATCCCTTAAGGCGATCAAGGAGTTGATCAGGCGAATATTATCTCTTTGATGAAGTCCAATACTGGGTTCATCCAAAATATACAATACCCCAACGAGCTGTGCACCAATCTGGGTAGCTAAACGAATGCGTTGTGACTCACCGCCTGAGAGCGTCGCCGCAGAACGGTCTAGAGTCAAATAGTGCAGCCCCACATCTAACAAAAATCGAATTCTAGCCTTGATTTCTTTAATGACCTCATGAGCGATAAGGCGTTGATCACCCCTGAGTTGTTCCTGCCATTGATCGATGACTTCGATCAACTCAGCGAGGTCCAAACTGGATAATTCAGCGATGTTTTTACCCGCTATTTTAAACTGTAACGCTTCCGCTTGCAAACGAGTTCCTGCACAAGTAGCACACAAAACCTCCTCCATGTATCCAGCAGCCCAGCGCTTTAAACTAGCTGTAGGCGCTTGATCGTATTGAAGTTGTATGAATCGATCAATACCTTCAAAATCAATATCGTACGTTCTATTGATTCCGAGTGAACTCGCTGGTTCGACCACTGTGGTTTTAGCGCCAAATCGGATCATTTCCATGGCTTCCACAGATAATTTTTCGATTGGTGTATCCAAGTCAAATCCACACTTTAGTCCAATAGCAGCCAATTGTTTGAACGTCCAATTATTTTTAAACGCACCCAATGGAGCTATACCTCCCTGGGCAATACTCCAGTTCGGATTGGGGAAAATCAAATGTTCCACAACTTTGTGTTGAGTTCCTAAACCCTTACAGTCAGGACACATACCCTTGGGTGAGTTAAACGAAAATGTATTAGGCTCTGGAGGCATATAGGCCATACCTGTATCCGGACACATCAATTGATTGCTGAAAAATTGAGGTTTAGGATTATCCTGAGCAAGAACGATCAAACTACCACCTCCCATCTCTAAAGCTGTACTTAAACTACCCAACAACCTGGTCTGACATGTATCTGAATCGTTAACTTCTAAGCGATCGACAACCAATTCGATGTCGTGTACTTTATACCGATCCAATTTCATTCCTGGAGATAAGTCAACTAATACACCATCAACCCGAACTTTTAAAAATCCTTTTTTGGCCATTTGGTCAAAGAGTTCCCGATAATGACCTTTTCTTCCGCGGATTAAAGGAGCTAGTATTTGTATTTTTTGCCCTTTGTTGCGTTCGATCAATTGATCCAACATCTGTTGGGTGGAGTACTGAACCATTAAAGCACCTGTGGCCATACTGTAGGCATCTGAAGCACGGGCATAAAGCAGTCTCAAGAAGTCATAAATCTCCGTAGTAGTACCCACAGTTGACCTAGGGGACCGAGAAGTAGTTTTTTGTTCGATGGCAATGACTGGAGAAAGTCCATCAATCTTATCGACATCTGGCCGCTCTAGACTTCCTAAGAATTGACGGGCATAGGCTGAAAACGTGTCGATGTATCTGCGTTGTCCTTCCGCATAAATGGTGTCAAAGGCCAGAGAGGATTTGCCGCTGCCAGAAAGCCCAGTAATCACCACTAACTGTTCCCGGGGAATACTGATGTCTAAGTTTTTAAGGTTGTGCGCACGGGCACCTTGAACCTCGATCGTTAACTGTTCTACTTCCATGGTCTGGCAAAGCCGCTAAGTTAACGCATTTACCGGGCATGAGAAAGATGTTGTGCTAGAATCCGCGGGCAGCATCATCACCTCGTGGATCAGCTCCTGCCTCGAGTGTACCATCCTTTAAAACCAGGATTGCGTCAACTTTACCGATAATTCTCGATTGTTGTTGATTGACTTGGTGCCCCATATCCATCAATGAATTAATTATGGATTCGGGAAACCTGTTGGGTTCCATGACCAAAACGTCCGGTAGCCATTGGTGATGAAAACGAGGTGCATTAACCGCTTCCTGCATCCCCATACCGAATTCTCTCAAGCTTAAAATGGTTTGAAAAACAGCCGATATAATGGTGGAGCCACCAGGTGTACCTACGACAGCCCATAATTGGCCGTCGCGCTCGACAATCGTGGGTGTCATACTGGACAACATGCGCTTTCCTGGAGCGATTTCATTGGCTGCAGCTCCGATTAATCCAAACATATTTGGCACACCCGCTTTCGCGCTAAAGTCATCCATCTCATTATTAAAAAACATCCCCAGGTCATCGCTGAATAATTTGGATCCATACGCGCCGTTTAACGTTGTTGTCACCGCCACCGCATTGCCCTGAGCATCGACAATTGAATAATGCGTAGTTTGATCGCTTTCCCATGTTTGGGGCTGACCCTGACTAACTTGTTCCGAAGGCGTAGCGCGATTAAAATCAAATGAATTCATTCTGCTGGTCAAATACTGGGGACTGGTCAGCGACTGAATATCGATGGCCACAAAATCAGGATCCCCCAGATAATAATTTCTATCCGCATAAGCACGTCTCGCTACTTCGACAGAAGCGTGTATGGCCGCAGTATTCCAACCTGAAAGCGAATCAAAAGACTCTTGCTTCAGCATGCCAAACATTTGCGCTAGAGTGACCCCTCCACTGCTTGGGGGACTCATAGATATGATATTGAGGTCTTTGTAGGGAAAAACAATAGGTTTTCTCCAAACCGCCTGGTAATCAGCCAGATCTTTTAGGGTGATAAATCCTCCTTTTTCCTGAACTAACGAGGTTATTTTTTGGGCCACCTCACCGCGATAAAATCCATCATGGCCTTTTTGGGCAATCGTGGACAATGTGCGGGCCAATGCGGGGTTTTTGATCACATCACCAGATTGGTAGGGCTGTGCGTATAAACTTTTGGGGTGATTCACTCGGACCATCAATTCACGTGAGCCGGACAAGGATTGAGCCTGACGTTCTGTGACGACAATACCATTTTGGGCCAAATCTATCGCAGGCTGAACCAATTCGCTCCAAGGCAAAGACCCAAATTTTTGATGTACCGCATACAAACCTGCGATGGTTCCTGGAACACCCACCGCAGTTGCCCCTAGGGTGCTTTTTTGGGGTATCACCTCGCCGTTTTCATCCAAATACATATCTCGATGTGCGGCCGCAGGGGCTTTTTCTCGATAATCCAATGCTCCATACGAACCATCGTTTAAACGATAGACCATAAATCCACCGCCACCAATATTCCCGGCAAAGGGAAAGGATACAGCCAGAGCTAAGTCAGTGGCAATCATCGCATCAAAAGCATTCCCGCCTTTTTTAAGAATATCCGCACCGATCTGCGACGCTTCAGCTCTAGCGGAAACTACTAGAGCTTTCTGGGCCATGAGTCCTCTTTCGGGGGATTGGCCAAACACAGTAAAAGCCACCAAACAGGCTAGAGAGGTAAAAGAATAACGCATACACAACAATTTAAACTAAACTTACAACTCTTGATTCATTATTCCTAACCTAGTATTGCTGGAGGATTTATATATTTGAATTCAAATCAAATTCATGACTTTAATCAAATCTATTTCCGGTATTCGAGGAACCATCGGTGGCGTTCCACAAGAGAACCTCACCCCGTTAGACGCCGTTAAATTTAGTGCTGCATACGGAACTTGGCTTAAGTCTAAGCACCCAAACACGCGCATTAAAGTAGTGGTTGGCAGAGACGCAAGACCCTCTGGTCCGATGATCCAATCGTTGGTTTGCCAAACGCTGGTAGGCATGGGTATCGATGTAATTGATCTTGGATTATCTACCACACCAACCGTTGAAATAGCCGTTCCTATGGAGGCTGCCCAAGGAGGTATCATACTCACGGCTAGTCACAACCCCAAAGAGTGGAATGCCTTAAAGTTACTCAACCATTTGGGTGAATTTATCGATGCAGAAGCAGGGGCACAAATATTGACCTGGGTAGAGCAAGAGGCGTTCTGTTTCAGTGAAGTGGATGACTTAGGCACCATAACTGCCGATGACACGTACATGAATAAACATATAGATGCGGTTCTGGCTTTAGACCTAGTAGATGCAAAAACCATTCAACAGGCTGGATTTAAAGTAGTTGTCGATGGAGTGCACTCTTCTGGCGGTGTCTTTATTCCGGCACTTTTGGAACGCTTGGGTGTTGAAGTCATCACCCTATACGGCGAACCCACGGGACAATTTCCTCATAATCCTGAGCCCTTGGCCCAACACTTAGGGGTCATCATGCACGAGGTGGTCGCTCAAAAAGCAGACTTGGGAATTGTGGTTGATCCAGATGTTGATCGTTTGGCCTTTATTTCTGAAGATGGCACTATGTTTGGTGAAGAATATACATTGGTGGCTTGTGCGGATTATGTTTTGTCAAAAACACCCGGAGCAACCTGTTCCAACCTATCATCCACTCGTGCGCTCCGGGATGTGACCCTTAAACACCAAGGTCGATATGTCAGTGCGGCCGTAGGAGAGGTCAATGTGGTGGAGGCCATGAAAAAAAATCAAGTGGTTATTGGGGGAGAGGGTAATGGAGGAATTATTTATCCCGCCAGTCACTACGGTCGTGATGCCTTAGTTGGGACGGCGTTATTTTTAATGCTTTTAGCAGAAAAAAAGACTTCGGTTTCTGAATTGCGCAAGCAGTATCCCGTTTATTACATGAGTAAAGAAAAAATTGTGTTGGACCCAAAAGTCGACGTAGATGCTTTACTTATCGCGATGGAACAACACTATCCCAACGAACAAAAGTCTGCGATTGACGGACTTAAAATCGATTTAGCCCATGGTTGGATTCACATGAGGAAGTCTAACACGGAACCCATTGTGCGTATTTATACCGAAGCACCTACCCAACAAGAAGCTGATGCGCTTGCTCATCGAGCGATGCGACAAATCAGTGAATTGGGTCTTGGATAGGTTTTTTCCCCTGATGTTTCCATCGATTGTGTGTCCACATATAGCAATGGGGCTGACGGCGGATCTGTGCCTCAACTAAATCCAAATACTGCCGAGTGATCACTCCTGGCGACAGAGACTTAGGATCATCGGTGATCAATTTCAGTTGAACGCGGTAATAGCCGCGTTTAACTTGATCTACCTCCATAAAAACAAGCGCAGCATCCACGGCCGTAGCAATGGATTCAGGTCCCGCGAAAACAGGGACTTCAACACCCATAAAGGATTGCCACATTTTGGCCTTGGACAACAAAGGTGATTGGTCAGCAACCATCCCAAAAAAATGGTGGTCTTTGCTTTGTGCTTGAGCGGATATGGTTCTGAAAAAATCTTTTTGGGTCACCAGTCCCATGCCCCAATGACTCCTTATTTTGTAGATAGCTTGATCATAAAATCTATTGTTTACCTTTTGATATACAGCCATACCCTGGATATGGTGGTACAAGGTGATCGAAGACATCCACTCCCAGTTGGCATGATGTGCCCCGAGGACAATCACATTTTTATGGATCAATAAGCTTTTAAGCAGTTCAGGATTTTCTATTTGAAACTGTTTTTTTATCTGATTTTCAGATAATTTATCCGCCCGAAACATTTCCAAAAGTATATCAAAAAAATGCCTGTAGGCCCTTTTAGCGAGCGTTTTACGCTCCTGATCTCTCATCTCAGGAAAACAAAGCGCTATATTTTTATCCACCAACTTAGTGCGGTAGCCCACCAGACCAAAAACAAAACCAGACAGCACATCAGAGACTCCATAAAAAAATCGATGAGGGAGTACTGAAATCGCCCAAATTAGGGGATAGGTAGTTAAAAAAATTATTCGCTGGATCATTGGGGCAAATATAGATATATTTGAGTCCTCAACACGCCCAAGGAATGCATCTGCTTTTTTTATTAGTGCTTACGGCCAATGTTCTAGTCAGTTGGAAAGGTTTCAAAGATGGAGCTTTCTTTGATCGTTACGCCTTTGATGTATCCGCCATTAAACGCGGCCAACACTGGCGTATGTGGACCTCAGGTTGGTTACATGTAGATAGTCAACACCTGATTTTCAACATGTTTACCCTCTATTTCTTTGCGCCAATAGTGATCCAAACCTTAGGAAGTATCCCCTTTATAATAGGCTATTTAGGGAGTTTATACGCTGGTAGCTGGTTGAGTTATTGGATACATAAAAATCAACCATCCTACCAGGCTGTCGGTGCCAGCGGTGCAGTAACCGGTATTTTATACACCTCCATAGCCCTGTACCCAGACATGCAACTGGGCATCTTGTTTATCCCCATACCTCTCTCGGCGTATTGGGTCGGTTTTTTCTACATGATGTACACCTTTTACGGAGTTATCAAGAACAATGATCGAATTGGCCATACGGCGCATTTTGGGGGCGCCATTTTCGGATTAATTCTGCCGATACTAATGACCCCAAAATTAGTAGAGCAACACCTAGGCCCTGTGGCTTTGATGTTGCTCCCTGTTTTGGTGTTTTTTGTCTGGGCGTATAAAAGGCGTTAATAGCCAAATAATTGTGTCAATTGAGCAACCAGCTCAGGCCCCCTAAGGTCTTTGGCGATGATCACTCCATTTTCATCTAGGATAATCGAAGAAGGAATAGCGCGAATATTATACAGGGCTACAATGGGTCCGTCAAATAATTTTAGGTGAGATAGTTGTGGCCAGGTTAAACCATCTTGTTCAATGGCCTCCATCCAATCTTTTTTCTCTTTGTCCAAAGAAACTCCGATGATTTGAAAACCATCCTTTTGGTATTTGTTGTAGAGTTCAACCAATTCTGGATTTTGGGCTCTACATGGCTTACACCAGGCAGCCCAAAAGTCAACAAGGGTTACTTTACCTAAGTTTTCATAGAGTTTAATTGACTTACCCTCAGGAGATGGTCCTTCAAAATCTGGGGCTTTTGCACCAACTGAGGTGTTGAGTTGGGCTTTTAACTGCTCGGCCAACAAGACACCTGTACTGGACTTTTTAACGGGTTCGCTGAGCGATTCAAACAGTCCGGACACCTCGGAAACAGGCAACATCATACTCGCGAAAATACGCTCCAATACCAGAAGAGAAATCAATCCATCCGGGTGCTGTTTGATGAAATTTAATTCAAAAAGCTGAACTTCGTTTTGAAGAACGCCATACTCTTCACGAAGAGCATTCATGGATTCCTGGTCCATAGAAGCCTGTGCTTGACTCATATCCATAGAAATACCCATAGCGCGCTCGCTAAAGGGAAGTGTCTCCTGCATAAATTTTTGCAACAGGTCGTTTTGAGGGGTACCCGTGCTTTTTGCTTCCCGCAAATTATCGCCCGGCACATCCACCTTGATGGCTCCTGGTTCTAAAACAACCGGGATGGCCCCATTGAGGTTTTCGATCAAAACATAATGCATTTCAGGAAGTTCCTGCTCACCCTCAAAGGCAAACACACCTGAAAAAACTTGTGTAGAATCAATAATCTTTTGTTGAGTTTGGTTTTCAATTACTTGAAGGTATACCATGGTGCTGTCTGCGACCGCCGAGGCATTACCTTGAATTGTGTACGAATTTTTGTTGCATGAAGCTAGAATTAACAAAGCTGTTAAACCCAGAAAACGTGAAAAATTATGGTTCATATAGGTGTTTTGTGAAGTGTAAAGGTAGGGTGATTCTTTTAATTGATGAAATGCTTATTTTTGAGGCAAATCCATACAAATTTGCAGAACGCGCTCTTTTCTCAGCTACAAGAACAACTAGAGGGAAAAATACAATGGGATCAAGGAACCAGGGCCATGTATGCCACAGATGGTTCTGTGTACAGAAAACTACCCTTAGGAGTTGCTTTTCCCAAAGATATTGAGGACCTAAAAAAAATCGTGACTTGGGCACAAACCCACCAAATCAGCTTGATTCCGAGGACTGCAGGAACATCACTAGCCGGTCAGTGTGTAGGTGAAGGCTTGGTAGTGGATGTATCCCGTTATTGGACAAAGATCCTTGAATTAGATGTTGAAGCGCGCACTGTAGTGGTTCAACCTGGGGTAATCAGAGACGAACTGAACGCCTATTTAAAACCCTACGGACTATTTTTTGGTCCAAATACCTCTACGTCAAACCGCTGTATGATTGGCGGAATGGTCGGCAATAATTCGTCGGGGACCACCTCCATAAAATACGGTGTAACCCGGGACAAGGTAGTTTCCTTAGAAGTTTTACTCAGCGATGGAAGCACCACCCAAATAGGTCAGCTGACTACAGAGCAATGGAAGCAAAAAATTGAACAAGACAATTTTGAAGGTACCTTATACCGAGGATTAAAAGACTTACTGGCTCCACTTGAAGTACAGAAGCGGATCGTTGAGGCATTTCCTAAAAAGGAAATACACCGCAGAAACACCGGTTACGCAGTTGATTTGTTATTTGAAAGTGAGTTTTTGGGTGGGGATAAACCAGGGTTCAATTTAGTCCCATTGCTGTGCGGTAGCGAGGGCACACTAGCATTCACCACGTCAATCACCTTAAAGCTCGATCCACTTCCTCCAGCAGTAGGGGCTATGATGGTGACTCATTATCGCTCCATAGAAGATTGCATGTCTGATGTATATCCGTTAATGCAAGAGGGATTGTACAGTTGTGAGATGATGGACAAAGTTATTTTGGACTGCACCAAAAACAACCGGGAGCAACAAGCCAATAGATACTTTATCGAGGGTGATCCAGCAGCTGTGCTGATGCTGGAGGTGAGAGCAGAGGATCAAGAACAACTGGAACAAAAATTAGCACAACTCAAGGCCCGAGTTAGCGATTCAGGATTGAGCTATGCCCAACCGGTGCTCGCTCAAAGTGAAATCTCCAAAGCAGAGACATTGCGCAAAGCTGGATTAGGGTTACTTGGAAATATGGTAGGCGACCGAAAAGCAGTAGCCTGTATTGAGGATACAGCTGTAGCCCTAGCCGATTTAAAGTTTTTCATCGGGGAATTTTCCGAACTAATGAGCCGCTATAAACAGGATGCGGTATACTACGCCCATGCAGGAGCTGGAGAAATACATCTGAGACCAATACTGAATTTGAAAAAGTCAGAAGACGTCGTGTTGTTTCGTTCCATAACCACAGAGGTGGCCGCTTTGACCAAAAAGTATAAAGGTTCTTTTAGTGGGGAACATGGGGATGGTATAGTTCGTGCAGAATTCATTCCTATGCTGATCGGCGCTGAAAATTACGAAGTGCTTAAATCGGTAAAAAATCTATTTGACCCCCAACATCTGTTTAATCCGGGAAAAATTGTTGAGGCCTACAAAATGGATGAATCTCTTCGCTATGAAGTAGACCGTGAGGAACCAGAGGTAAATACCTTTCTTGATTTTTCAGACAAAATGGGCCTCCTTAGAGCCGCAGAAGCTTGTAACGGAAGTGGAGATTGCCGTAAAACCCACCACGCAGCAGGGGGAATGTGTCCGAGTTATCAAGCTACCAAAGAGGAAAAAGACACCACCAGAGGTCGAGCCAATGTACTGCGTGAGATGATGACTCATGGAGGGATGACAAAACCCGATCATGCAGAAATCGTTAAGGATTCATTGGATTTATGTGTAGGCTGCAAGGCGTGTGCTAGTGAATGCCCTAGCAACGTAGACATGACCACCATGAAAGCTGAGTTTTTATATCAGTACCAAGAATTAAACGGATACTCTTGGAGAGCACAGTTTTTTGCCTATAGCGGGTTGATCAACCAAATGGCACAAAAAGTAGCTCCGTTGGCCAATGCAGTGAATCGTTCATCTTTTTTCTCCGGATTGCTCAAAAAAGCGATGGGAATCGCCCCCGCCCGGAACATACCTCGCGTTTATCGTCAACGGTTTACCCAAATGCATCAATCCCTATTGGCTCAATATCAGCCCACTGGTAAGGAAGTCGTTCTGTTTATCGACGAGTTCACCAAGACGCTTGACGTACCTGTAGGTGAGGATGCCTTAACGTTGTTAATCCGTTTGGGATATAGAGTAAAATTGTATCAAGGAGATAGTGGGCGTACTTATTTATCCAAAGGATTTTTAAAACAAGCCCAGGATTTGGCCCGAAAAAATCTTGAAAATTTATCGCCCTACACTGCAAAATCAATACCTATTTTGGGCATCGAGCCCTCAGCAGTGCTCAGTTTTAAAGACGAATACCCCCGAATGCTCGCCGGTGATACAAGGGCAGTTGATTTGGCCAGATCCAGTATGACTATTGAACACTTTTTAGCGCAAGAAGCTGCTCAGGGAGCTATATCTTCAAAACAGTTCACCAGATCCAACAAAGAAATCAAGGTTCACTGCCATTGTCACCAAAAAGCTCTGGAAAATGCTAAAGACACCTTTGATATACTCAACCTACCCGAAAAGTATTCTGTAGCCCTGATCAATTCCGGGTGTTGTGGTATGGCCGGTTCATTTGGTTATGAAAAAGAACACTACCAAGTAAGTATGGATATAGGAAACCTGCGCTTGTTCCCCGCCATACGAAAAGCAGAAAAACACGTTGAAATCGCGGCAAACGGTACGAGTTGCAGGCACCAGATTGAAGACGGAACCAAGAAAAAAGCGAAACACCCAGTTACCTTGCTTTTGGAAGCATTGGCTTAAGGTATGGACCTTAGTTTTCAATTTGTTATATTTGTATTTTACCCATTATGGCTGGAAATTCCTTCGGAACACTATTAAAACTTTCAACTTTTGGCGAATCTCATGGTACGGCGATTGGCGGCGTACTTGACGGAGTTCCTCCTGGGATACTCCTCGACATGGAAGCCATTCAAAGAGATTTAGACCGAAGAAAACCCGGTCAGTCTGCCTTAGTTACCCAGAGAAAGGAACCGGATCAAGTCCAGCTTTTTTCCGGAATCTTTGAAGGCAAAACTACGGGAACCCCCATCGGATTTGCCATATTTAATACCAATCAAAAATCACAAGACTATACGCACATAGCTGATTCATATCGACCGTCCCACGCGGATTATGTGTATGACCAGAAATACGGTTTTCGCGATTATCGGGGTGGGGGGAGAAGCTCAGCCCGAGAAACAGCGGCTCGAGTCGTAGCGGGCGCCATAGCTAAACAAATTATTCCCTCAATAAAAATTCAAGCCTACGTAAGTCAGGTAGGAAATGTATCCCTAGATAAGTCCTACCTCGAATTAGATTTAGCTCAAACAGAAACCAATGATGTTCGATGCCCCGACCCAAAAAAGGCGGCAGAAATGGAGTCGTTGATCAAATCGATAAAAAAGGAAGGGGACACCATTGGCGGTGTGATTGATTGTGTGATCCAAGGAGTGCCCGTAGGATTAGGCGAACCCGTTTTTGATAAACTACACGCCAGACTAGGCTCCGCGATGCTTTCGATCAATGCCGTTAAAGGGTTTGAGTACGGATCAGGATTTCACGGAGTTACCATGAAAGGCAGTGCGCATAACGATGCCTACCAAATCGATGGTTCCACAGTGACCAACCACAGTGGTGGGGTACAAGGGGGGATTTCTAATGGAATGGACATTTACTTTAGGGTAGCCTTTAAACCCGTGGCTACATTGATTCAAGCCTATACCACCATCAACAAGTCTGGGGATCTTATAGAAACCCACGGCAAAGGAAGGCATGATCCATGTGTCGTCCCCAGAGCAGTTCCTATTGTAGAAGCTATGGCTGCCCTAGTTATTGCAGACTTTTCCCTGATACGCAAAGCACAACTAAACCGTACCCATGAATTTTAAAAAACTACCCCTACATTGGAAAATCATGATCGGCATGGTCATGGGGATTCTATTTGCCTTAATGATGAATCAGTGGAGCTCTGGAGCACTTTGGATCAGTCATTGGATTAAACCTTGGGGAACAATTTTCATCAATGCGCTGAAACTTATTGCCGTCCCCTTGATCCTTGCTTCGCTAATCAAGGGAGTTTCCGACCTTAAAGATGTTTCTAAATTATCTAAGATGGGGGGTAAAACTATAGGTCTTTACCTGATGACCACCGTGATTGCAGTAAGCTTAGGACTTTTGGTGGTTAATGTTATTCGACCTGGTCATTCCATTTCGGAAACCACCCGACTGGAATTGATTGAAAACTACAGTCAGGATGCCTCCCAAAAAATTGAAGCTGCTCGAGCACAACAAGAGGCCGCTCCACTCCAAGCTATTGTAGACCTAGTACCTGATAATATTTTCAAAGCGGCCAGCGATAACGGTAATATGTTACAGGTTATCTTTTTTGCCCTATTCTTTGGCATTTCTCTCATGTTGGTTCCAGAGGAGATCGGAAAGCCGGTTAAATCGTTTTTTGACTCACTCAACGAAGTCATCCTGAAAATGATCGATCTAATAATGTTGGCTGCACCTTATGGGGTATTTTCATTAATGGCTGCATTGGTTGTTGAAGCACCCAGCGTTGACCTGTTTCAAGCCTTAGGTATGTACGCCTTATCGGTAGTTATTGGGTTGGCCTTGATGATTGTATTTTATTGGTTACTGGTTTATTTATTTACCGGAAAAAAACCTGCATTTTTTCAATCAGGTATGGGTCCCGCCCAATTATTGGCCTTCTCAACCAGTTCAAGCGCTGCTACGCTACCAGTGACCATGGAATGTGTGGAAGATCACTTGGGTGTGGAAGAAGAGGTAAGTAGTTTTGTACTCCCCATTGGCGCGACAATAAATATGGACGGAACCAGTCTATATCAAGCTGTTGCGGCTGTTTTTATCGCCCAAGCTTTTGGTATGGAACTTGGATTTGCCGCTCAATTAGGTATTGTTGCTACGGCTACATTGGCCTCTATAGGTAGTGCTGCGGTACCTGGCGCAGGAATGGTCATGTTGGTGATTGTACTCGCACAGGCGGGTATTCCTGAAGCAGGACTAGCCCTTATTTTTGCCGTTGATCGACCTTTGGATATGTGCAGAACCGTGGTTAATGTGTCCGGAGATGCCACTGTATCAATGATTGTAGCAAAATCTTTAGGAAAACTTAGGGATTAATTTCCCATTCCGATTTTTGCATCAATACACGTCCGTATTTAAGTTCAATTAAGCAGTCTTCTTTTTGGGGGAGAAACCATTTTCTACGATTTTGAGCCACTACATCATATAACCAGTCAAATAAAGGGTTTTTTAAACGTCTTAAGCCTGTAAACAGGTGGTTTTTCGGTTTTATCAAACACAAAGCCTCCAGGACTGCGGCTGACTTATGGTAAACAACACCAGATGGGTGTATGAGTATCACTGTTTCATCAGCTATAGTTTTCCAACCTCGAGCTAGGAGTAAATCCCGTCCTAGTTCACTGTGACTAGACACATAGCTCAATGGTGTTTTTGTCGGAATTGATGAGAGAAATCGCACCGCTTTGTGGCAGAGCCCACAGGTACCATCAAAAATCAAAAGTGCACGCATGACTATTTTTTCCTGGAAACAAACTCCAATTGATCCAAATTAACCTTGGTGGTAAAAACACCATAATTTACGGTAGCTTTATTTTTTTCAATGGCATCAATGGATCCAATTGCTTTACCGTCAAACATGCGTACGCGATCCCCAATATGAAGATCCACCTTAGGTTTTTCAGGAGCTTTTTCGGCCAATGCTTGTTTTTTCTTCTTTTCAGCCCTAACCTTTGGCAGCTGAGCGATGACCTCTTGTTGCACTTCTTGCAATACTTGTTTTTCTTTTTTTTCTACAACAGCCGACTGTTTTTTCCTCTTGGCGTTTTCGGTTTCTACAAGTTGTAATAATCCAGAAACCAAAGAACGTTTTTTAGTGTCTTTAAAATACTGTACAGCTAGTTGCTCCACTTTTTGACCCAGGGCCAATACCCGCTGATTGGCATCGTATAACTGCTGATATTTTACCAGTTTATCCTTGATCTTTGAGTTTAATTCAGTTAAACGCTTGGCTTCTTGTTCCGCTTTATTGGATTGGTCTTTGAGCCGACTATCCTGAGCGCGAACCTGAGATCTTTCTTGTTGTAACTTGGCAATAGTCGCATCAAAACGCACCTTACCTTTTTCGATCTTTTTCTTGGCACGATTGATCAATCCATAGGGAATCCCATTTTTTTGAGCGACCTCAAAGGTAAATGAACTACCCGCTTCACCCAACACCAGTTGATAGGTGGGGGAGAGTGACTGCGCGTCAAAAAGCATATTGGCATTAGAGGCAAACGGCAACTCATCGGCCAACATTTTTAGGTTGGTGTAGTGGGTGGTGATCACTCCATAAGACCCTTTTTGGTAAAATTCCTCTAAAAACGTTTCTGCTAAGGCTCCTCCTAATTCAGGGTCTGAACCAGTACCAAATTCATCGATTAAAAATAAAGTCCGTTCGTTGCACTTTTTCAAAAACTCATTCATGTTTTTAAGCCGCGAACTATAGGTGCTTAAATGATTTTCAATGGATTGATTATCTCCAATATCCGACAATATTTTGTCAAAAAAGCATAGTGTGGTCGCAGGATGCACCGGGATTAGCAGTCCAGATTGCATCATAATTTGCAACAATCCTATTGTTTTTAGGGTGATGCTTTTCCCGCCTGCATTCGGACCAGAAATCACGACAATTCTGTTCTGATCGTGTAAGTGAATGTCTTGTGGATGCGTCGGAGTGTTGTTTTTTTTGTTGGTTAAATACAGTAGTGGGTGGTACGCTTTTTTAAACTGAAGCTCTTGTCGATCAGCTATCTGAGGCATGACCCCATCCATTAATTGAGCATAACGCGCTTTGGCGCAAACCACATCCATATGTGCCAAAAATGACTGGTACCTCACTAGATCAGGTGCAAACCTGCGAATACGTTCCGTCAATTGTGCTAAAATCCGTTGTATTTCCTCTTGTTCATCAATCTCAAGCATCGAAAGAGCACGAGAGTGAATCATACAAGATTCGGGTTCAATAAAAACAATACTTCCCGTTTTAGACATACCTAAGGCACTGCCTTTAATCTTTCTTCGATGCATCGCCTTAACGGCCAATACACGTCGATTGTCCACCACAGACTCTCGGATTTCATCGAGATAATCCTGAGCCACTGCATGGCTGATCGCTTGAGAAAAACTCTTGTTGCGTTTATCCCTGCACAGTCCCATTTCCAAACGTATCATGCTTAACGAGTGAGATGCGTCATCCTTAATCTCGCCAAAACGATCGAAAACGCTTTTAATTTGCTCAGGTAACTCAGGACAGGGTAGGTGGGTAGCACTCAGTTGGGATAATAAAGGGAAATAAGTACCCATCTTTTTGAAAAAGATATGATGCTGAAGCCAGGTATCATAAAGCTGGGCAATCCTGTGAAACCCAGGAGCATCAAGTACCATCTGATCAATACCCAGTATTTGAACTTCGCGATCAATCGATTCAAAACCGTGATTGGGGATTTTATTATTATTGGAAAAACTATCCAAGTACTCCGCTGTCTGCGTCATGGCCACGATGGCTTCTGTTTTATCTACAAAAGGGAGCAAGGACAATGCGCGTTCTCTACCCTTATCCGTGTGGCAACGTTCTGACACCTGTTGTAAAACGGTAGGGAACTCTAAATCTTCAATGGTTTTAAGCTGAATTTTGCTCCAGGACATCTAAAGGACTAATTTTAGCCAAAAATACAACTCTGTATGGATCTACCTGACAATTGGAAAGAATTCCTTTTTGACCAAAATACGGGTGAAAAATGGACAAAATGGTGGTCGGTTCAACGAGAAAAACACCAGTTAAATCAGGACCTACCTCAGGTAAATCAACTCTTTAACGCTTTTCAATCAACGCCCGTTTCCACCGTAAAAGTTGTGCTACTGGGTCAGGATCCCTATCACGGTCCTGGACAGGCAGATGGTTATGCCTTTTCTGTGTCCCCTGATCAACCAATTCCTCCATCACTGCTGAATATATTTAAAGAATTAAGTGCTGAATACCAGGTACCTATAGCCAGCCATGGGCATTTAGGGGATTGGGCCAAACAAGGCGTATTATTGTTGAATAGCGCTTGGAGCGTACCCTTAAATAGTCCTGGTGCCTATCTGTCACTTTGGAAACCATGGTCTGATTTAGTATTGCTCCAACTCGCAGAAAAATCCCAGGGCATTGTATTTATGCTATGGGGAGGACATGCCCAAAAAAAGGCATCACTCATTGGAAAAAATCACTTGATTTTGAAATCAGGACATCCGTCCCCATTAAGCGCCAACAGGGGCTACTGGTTTGGGAATAATCACTTTACTTTAGCCAATGAGTACCTAATCAGCCAAGGAAAAACCCCGATTAACTGGGTGGGAAATCATTAAACTTACACTTGAGACAATTGATCTAAGGCCCACACAATCAATTTGTTGATTGTTTCTTCTGGGTTCTTTGAAAATGTTTGATGAGCGCGATTGGCCAAAATAGCATTGAGAGAAACTGCCTGGTGACCAAATACTGACGACAAACCATAAATAGCTGATGTTTCCATTTCTATGTGATCGATGGTTTCTCCATGAAAATTAAAAGACACCAATTCATCCATCAATTTCTTTTGTGCACTCCAAGTACCTAAAACCCTGCCTTGTGGGCCATAAAAACCTACACTAGTCAATGTATTGGCCAAAATACAGGTGCTGGGATCCCAAAGAGCTAACAACTGTTTACTAGGGCCAACACCATAGGGTATAACAGCATCAGGCAAGAGTTGAGAGGCCCGTAAAGCTTGGGACATAGGATCGTTATAGGCTTTATCTTGGTCGTAAAAAGCCATCATATTATCTAATCCTAGAGCGTGTTTCCCCACCACAAAAGAGTCTACGGGAATATGCGGTTGTAAAGAACCAGAGGTTCCTAGGCGTATTATATGCAGGGATTTTCTCTCCTTAATGTTTGTTTTTGTTGTAAAATCTATATTGACCAACGCATCCAGTTCATTTAAGACAATGTCTATATTATCTGGACCTATTCCCGTTGAGACCACAGAGATACGCTTTCCTTGAAACCATCCGGTATGCGTGACAAACTCTCTGTGTTGTTTGCGCACCTCAATTCGATCAAAATATTTAGAGACTAGGGGTACACGGTCTGGATCACCTACGGTTATCACGGTATTTGCCAGTTCTTCAGGCATTAAATGCAGGTGATATACACCCTGGGTTGGGTGAAGAATTAGTTCCGTTTCAGGATGTTGCATGTCAGAGTTTTAGAATACGCCCAGCTTGAGCATCCCAAAGATAGTTATAGGTCAATGCACCGCCAAGATAACCTTGATCTTTCAAGCGGCTGTATGCATTGGATTTCCCTTGGAGCAATTTTTTTCCTGTCTCTTTGACCTCAAAAGTTGTTGCCTCAAGCCAAGGGGAAAGTTTTTGAACAACTCGACTGATCTGGGGTTTGGTGTACCCGTAGGTTCTTTGTTGCTCACGGTGTACGTCATCTACAAATAAATCTATCTTATGGGCGTCTTGTTGCGCTAACTTTTGAAGGACTGTATATTCAAAATCGGACAAACCATGGACTAATGAGGGAAATCTTTTGAGGTGTAGGGAAATATTTTGAGGCAGGGCACTGAGTTGCGTTTGGCTATTATGACTGATATGAGTCAGCCGTATTGGATTGTCTGAACAATAGATCTGCCAAGCATAATCAGCCAATTCAATATCATCCTGTGTGAGTTCTTTCCTTTTACCCCAAGCTTCTCGCACTTGATCAACACTCCATCGATCTAAAATATCCATGTCCCCAAGTGAAACATCTACCCAAAAAATCTGCGCGTATCTTCGATGAGTTTTAAGCCAACTTAAAATAGCCATCATATTGATTTGACTGGAGAGATCTGTATCGAACCAAAGCGCAATAACGTCTTGAGATTTTGCTCGACACAAGTTTCTGTACTCACGAAGTGTGCGTTGAACAAAACGCTGTTTACTCCAAGCGTAGGAGGAGTGTAAAAAGAGAAATCGTTCTTTCCAAAACTTTTCAGATCCAACCTCATGAATGGTTCTTCCCTCGGAAAGTATTTCACGCCAAGTGACTACAGAGTCTTTATAGCCTAGCTGGCTGATCTTATGGGTCAGTCGGTCGCTTCCAGAAATGTGCATCAGAGCATCCATAAGAAAGTGTAGGATCTACTAATGTACAAAAAAATTATAAACTACTGAATATTAACCGCCTACGCGTTTAACCTTATACCCTATATCTGTCAGATAAGCCATAATTTTAGGTCGGTAATCCCCTTGAATGATGATCTGTCCCGCTTTGTATGTGCCGCCAACTCCTAAAAAGACTTTAATCTTTTTGGCCAACTCTTGTTGCCCAGATTCATTCATCTCAAAACCCTCTATGATGGTTACTGGCTTTCCTTTCCTTTTTTCGTAGATACATCTAACCGGTTCGGTTTGTTGGCTGATCAAAGAAGAATCTGGGACGGGCGCTTCATCCTCACTCGGCACATGGTCAGGAAATAACTTCTTGAGTTGTTCAGAGAGGTCCATCAGCCTTTAATCAATCCTAATTCAACCAAACGTTCGCGTAAAAAATCTCCCGCTGTTATATCCTCAAATTCTTTGGGCTGGGACTCACTGATGCATTGAGGCAAACAAGCCAAAGACATACTGCTCACAGGATGCATGAAAAATGGAATAGAATACCTGGAGGTTCCCCACAATTCCTGGGGTGGATTAACCACTTGATGAATGGTGGATTTTAGACTGTTATTCGTCAATCTAGAGAGCATATCACCCACATTAATCATCAACTCATCTTCAGAGGCAATGGCATCGATCCATTTGCCTTGGTGATTTTTCACTTGAAGTCCTTTGCCGTGTGCCCCCATCAAAAGAGTGATCAAATTAATATCACCATGGGCTGCAGCTCGCACAGCGTTTTTCGGCGCTTCTGTAATAGGCGGGTAATGGATCGCCCTTAGAATAGAATTTCCCTGAAGGACATACTCGTCAAAGTAATTCTCCGGCAGAGATAGGGGATAGGTCAATGCCCTAAGCACATAAACCGCGGTTTTTTGCAGTTGGGCAAATGCCTCCTGACCGACTTCATTAAAACCTGGAACTTCCGCTACCCAAACATTATCGGGGTAGGTTCGCTTATCCTCATTTTGTGGAACATCGTATTGACCGAAATGCCAAAACTCCTTTAGATCTCCTGTACTTGATCCTTTAGCTGATTCCCTGCCGAAGGAGGTGTAGCCTCGTTGTCCACCAATTCCAGCAATCTCATAGTTCTTTTTGACGGACTCCTCAAGCGCAAAAAATCGCTTGACTTGAGCGTATAATTCGTCCACAAGCTTTTGATCGAGAAAATGCCCCCTGAGGGCTACAAAGCCAATTTCCGAAAAGGCTTGATGCAGCTCGTGAATAAATTTTTGTTTGCGGCTTGGGTCATCGGATAAAAAATCTCGAAGATCAACACTGGGTATATGATTCATAGCAGAAAAATAAGATAAATGTAAAGATTTTTGACTGTCCTGTTACAAATCAACGCTTGATTTTATACATTTAATCAAGCTAAAATTTATGAAATTCAAAGGGGCTAAATTGTCCAATCAAACAAAAATAGAGCTGTACAACCAGTTGATTTTTCCCAGAATGATCGAGGAAAAAATGCTGGTTTTGTTGCGACAAGGAAAAATTTCGAAATGGTTTAGCGGAATTGGTCAGGAAGCCATTTCAGTTGGGGTGACCGCCGCGTTGCATCCGGATGAATTTATTTTACCCATGCACCGAAACTTGGGTGTTTTCACCTCCAGAAATATCCCCTTTAAAAAACTGTTTGCCCAGTGGCAGGGAAAAGCAAGTGGATTTACCAAGGGTAGGGACAGAAGCTTTCACTTTGGCACCATGGAGTACCACATCCTGGGAATGATTTCCCATCTGGGACCTCAATTGGGCGTGGCTGATGGAATAGCCCTGGGGCATAAAATCAATGGCGATCGTAAAGTAACCGCTGTTTTCACTGGGGAAGGAGCAACTTCAGAGGGAGATTTTCACGAAGCGTTAAACATAGCGGCTGTGTGGGATTTGCCTGTGCTTTTTTGTATTGAAAACAACGGGTATGGTTTGTCCACGCCGACGAGTCAACAGTATCGATGCGCGCATCTGGTGGATAAGGCCATAGGATATGGAATTGAGGGTTATCAAATCGATGGAAACAACCTGCTTGAAGTTTTTGAACAAGTAAGCGCCCTAGCTGCATCCGTTAGAGAACGTCCCAGACCCATACTTCTTGAGTTCATCACCTTCAGAATGCGAGGACATGAAGAAGCTAGCGGCATCAAATATGTTCCCAAAGACCTCATTGAGCAATGGAGTAAGAAAGATCCAGTGCGTCAATTTGAAAAATACTTGGTTTCAGAAAAAATTCTGAAGAGTCAAGAAATAGAACAAATCAAAAATGCTATAACCACTCAAATAGAGCAGGACCTCACAGAAGTTTTTGCTGAACCTGAAGTTGTTTTTGATCCACAATCGGAACTTAGGGATGTATATGCCCCTTGGGAACACCAGCCTGAATTGCCCGGTTCAGACCAAGAAGAAATGAGATTTATCGACGCAGTTCGGGATGGTTTGTTTCAATCCTTAAAGAAATTTGACGAGCTGGTCATCATGGGGCAAGATATTGCACAATATGGGGGCGCATTTAAAATTACTGAGGGATTTCTGGAGGAATTTGGTGAAGAGCGCATTAGAAATACTCCCATTTGTGAATCCGGTATTGCAGAGGCGGCGATCGGTTTATCGGTAGTCGGTAAAAAGGCAGTCATGGAGTTGCAATTTGCTGATTTTGTGAGCTCTGGATTTAATCCAATTGTCAACTATGCCGCAAAAATGCATTATCGATGGGGGAAAAATGCCGATGTTGTCTTTAGAATGCCCTGTGGGGCCGGTGTAGGTGCGGGACCATTTCATTCGCAAACCAATGAAGCGTGGTTTACGAAAACACCTGGCTTAAAAGTAGTCTATCCCTCGAATCCATTTGATGCAAAAGGATTATTGACCACGGCCATACACGATCCAAACCCGGTGATGTATTTTGAACACAAAGCGCTCTATCGCAGTGTTAAAGGTCAAGTACCTAAGGGGTATTACGAAATACCTTTTGGCGCAGCTAATGTTATTTGCCACGGA
>Ga0255755_1001315_pt1 | contig 22601 bp, 15 predicted proteins | sample 011ome_18_FD_179955 | JGI IMG/M metagenome (GOLD analysis project Ga0255755, IMG submission 179955) | Coastal salt marsh microbial communities from the Groves Creek Marsh, Skidaway Island, Georgia - 011501BT metaG (version 2) | ecosystem: Environmental > Aquatic > Marine > Intertidal zone > Salt... | reverse complement strand
TTTTCAGAGTTTTTGAAAGAGAGAGCGCGTAAAGAAGCGCAACGAGGACGACGACGGTACGTGTTGTTGCGCGCGTGTCTTCTTCTTCTTCTTCTTCTTCTTCTGAGAGAAAAGCGCTCTCATTCTGTGCTCTCTTTAACAACAACAACAACAACAACAACAACAACAACAACACAATTATTAGTTTTCCTACATCTCCCCTCCAAAAATCTCTTCCTTCTCGTAATCAGAAACCTCTTAATAATAACAGCGCGACGACGATGACGAAGACGGCCCCGCCGCAGCCGGGGATGATGCGGACGACAAAAATTGGAGGAAAAGGAATTAAGGGATCCAAAATGCCATCTCCGTCGTCGCGTTGTTCCGACCACGGCACGTTTAAGTTCAACTGTTCAAAACCGTCGAAGGAAGACCCAGAGCAGCCGTGTGGGAAAGGATGTTGCACGCACAGAAATCCGAACAACAATCAAGTGTTTATGAAACGAAGAGCGTGTAAGGAATGCAAAAAATTAGGCGAAGGCGGTTATGATTTGTGCGATTTGCACTTCGTGGATAAACGGTCGTGTAAGAAGTGCGCGCCGAGGTGTAAAGAACACGGGAAAGTGAAAGCGAATTGCCAATCGTGTCGACTGGAGGAAACGAACGCGGTGATCAACTTGACCTCTTTATCGACGGATATTGTTGGATTACAGGAGAAGGAACAACGAAGAGAAAGACGAAACGAAGAAGACTTTCTGGAAAAGGAGTCAAAAAACCAAACGCATAAAAAGTCAACCATTAAAAAGAAGGATAAAACAACAATCTTGACGGCTTCGAAAACGACTTTAACGTCGCCGGATTCGGACCCAGATCCGGACGTTGAAATAATATCGGCGTTTGAAACTACGCAAACGTTGAAAAGACCAAAGCCAACGATAGGAGACGTGGAGTGGGTTTCGGAGGATTTGACCACGACAGCGAAAGTGAATAGCATTTCTAGAGCGCATCCAGACTTTACCATCGAGTTGTGTCGAAAAATAACGAGCGCGGTAGGCAAAGAAGAAAACGTGGTGCTCGCAAGACAACAGCTTAAAAAGGGCGAGACGAACATCGATATTTCGTTCACGGAAAATGATTACGGCTCATATCAGTACCGATTGCATTTGAGGAGAACTGGGGGAAATAGTGCGTAATATATACAAGACGCCGCCCGAAAATGCGGTTTTGTTTTCGTCTAAGTATACCCCAACAAAAGGCGGTTCTTTTTTATATTTTTTTGCGTAGGAGATCATCCCCAACGTCGAGACGATAAAGACGACCATTTTTCTTAGTGAGAAGAGAGTTATTTTTAAACGAGGGTTATTTCAATAATAGTATTTGACAAATTTGGAACGCCGCCGCGTGGTCGTCTGAAACAACTTTCTTTGTCGTAACTCATTATTGAAGAAGGGTGGTGCTTCATTCGAAGCGATCGACTCGAACTTCGATTTCTCTGCCTCCAAAGTCTGTTCCGTTGAATCTTTTAATCGCTTTTTCAGCCTCTTCTTTTGTTTCAAAACGAACAGTCGCCCACCCTTTACTTCTGCCCGAGTCCGAGAAGCACTTCACGGTAGCCGCACTCACCTTCCCAACTTCTGTGAACACAGCCGATAAGTCATCTTTTGTAGTCGTCCAGGGTAGATTTCGCACAACGACTTGCACGCCAGAGGATGGATTGTCCATCTGTTCTCCTTCCTTTACCGAGTTCTCGACAGATTTTCGTTCGATTCGAACACAAATGTGTCTGCCTTCAAGTTCGGTATCGTGTAACACTTTGACCCCTTCTTCCGCTTGATCTAAGGACTCAAAATCCATTAGCGCCCATCCTTTTGATTTACCGTTCGACATACGGGCCACTTCACATCGCACAATCGGGTGACTTAAGCGTTTGCAATGCTCCGCGAGCGAATCTGGCGTCGTTTCCCACGAAAGGTTGCTCACGTGAACGCGCACGTTACTCGACGCTGACGGTAAACCCAGAGAATTCAACTCTCCCTTTGGTTTCGTATAATCGCTCGATGATGGGCGACTGTTGTGATAACCATCGTCTCCGGCATCGTAGTACGATGATGAGCCTCCGCGATAGCTTCTCTGTGTGCGACGTTGGAAAGTACCGCCGGCAATATTTTCGTAAGTTTGTACGCGAGACAAACGATTTTCCAGTCCTCTTGAATAAGGCTCCCGACGCAATAGATAAGGACGTTGTTGTAGTTGTTGTTGTTGTTGTCGTCGTCGATCGAAAGTTCTCTCATTCGTGCGGCGCGGCTGTTCGAAACTTACGTCCAATACCCTCCCGAAGTGCTCGATCCCGTTCATTTCTTTACGCGCGCTTCGACTCGCGCGAGGATCAAGAAATCGGACAAATCCAAAACCGCGGTTGCATTTTCCTCCTCGGTAGTCTCTCGGCACGTACACATCCGCCACACTTTCACCAGGAAGAATCTGTTCAAACAGTTGTCGAACATCACTCGTGGTCGCATCGAATGACAAATTATCCACGCGAACGGTGTAAAAATGCTCTTTTCGGTGCTTTCGCATCATCTGGTCGTCGTCTCTGCCGATGCCTTTTTTTCCCGACACTCGTACCCCGAGATCGATTTGATTTCCGGGAAAGGTCTTTGAATCATCGTGCGGGGTTTCCATCACCATTTTTTCCGCGTTTTGCGCGGTCGTCGAAATCACACCAACGCGACTTTTGTCGTCTTCTTCGTGCGTTTGCGTGTTGCCAGTTTCTTCGTTTGTGATGAGCGCGAGCATTTCCATTAGTATTAGTTTAGTATTGTATTATTGTAAATTCTTCTTTTTACCAGCTGTGTGAATTGTGGTGTGCGTGTTTCATTACAAAGACAGAAGTTTTATTTTTCCTTATATGATGTGGTAACATCTAAAAAACGTAAACGTAAACGTGATGAACTGTGAATCGTTTGTTTGGGTGTCTTTTCGTCGCATGTGCGAAAAAAAGTATTAATATAAGGGCGCCACACACCCGAAGCACCCACAAAAACCCGGCACACGCCCACAAAAAACCGGCACACGCCCACAAAAAAACCGACACACGCCCACAAAAAAACCGGCACAAATTAAAGAGGATACTCGAACGACTTTAGAGCACTACATATCGAACAACTACCATTATGACGAACGAAAACGCGGAGGACGACGATACCAGAGTCCCGGTGACTGTTTTAACCGGCTTCTTGGGTTCTGGCAAAACGACTTTGCTGAATCACATCTTAACCGCGACGCACGGAAAGAAAATTGCCGTCATTGAAAATGAATTTGGAGATGTCGGGATCGACGACGCGCTTTTGCAGAAGAACACGAAGATGCAAAGCGAGGAGGAGATTATTGAGATGATGAATGGCTGCATTTGTTGTACCGTTCGCCAAGATTTGGTGAAAGTACTCGCGAAACTCGCCGATCGCGTCAAGAAAGGGACGTTGAAGCTGGATGGCATAATTATCGAGACTACGGGGGTGGCCGACCCGGCGCCAGTCGCGCAAACATTCTTCGTGGACGATACTGTGAAGGAATTTGCACGATTAGATGGTATTGTCACGCTCGTCGATGCGAAGCACATCGAACAACATCTTGACGATGAAAAAGAGGAGGGCGTGGAAAATGAAGCTGTCGAACAAGTCGCGTTTGCAGACCGTCTTTTGCTGAACAAGACCGATCTGGTGAGCCAGAAGGATCTCGAAAGGGTCGAGAAGAGACTTCGGGCGATAAATTCGAACGCGCCGGTCATACGTTGTACCAGATCCAACGTATCCGTGGATAACGTTCTTAACATTCATGGGTTTGACTTGAAGCGCACGCTGGATATGGATCCTGAGTTCCTAAACACGGATGGCGAGCATCAGCACGACGACAGCGTAAAGAGTGTCTCGATCGTCGAAGAAGGGAATTTGGACATGGAACTTCTTCACGAGTGGATTGGTGACATCTTGCAAAATAAGGGTGCAGATATCTATCGCATGAAAGGTGTGCTATGTGTGGAACATTCAAATCGGAAGTTTCTGTATCACGCTGTTCACATGATTTTCAGCTCTATGTTTGATGAAGTTGAAATGGATCCGAACGAGAAACGAGAGAGCAAACTCGTCTTCATCGGCAAGAACTTGGATGCAGAAGAACTCAAAGAAGGTTTTAAGCTATGCATGCACACTCCAGAGCTTGAGCAAGTTCGACTTGAACAATTACGCTTCGATGTCGGGGACTCTGTCGAGTGCAATGTTGGCGGCGTGAGAAGATCAACTTGGAAAAAAGGTGCAGTCGTCCAAAAACGCTACAGGAACGAATACATGCCGCCTGGTTTAATCGCCGCATATCAGGTAAGACTAGACGACTCCGGCGATCTTATTTACGCACCAGAGGATGTGGACGAAATTATTCGTAAGATTTGATTGCCTTCATGTACACACGACGAGAGAAGGCAAGCAATCCCCCTTTCCAGCCCCTGAACCAAAAAATGGTGACCCGAAACGACGAAATTGTTGTAACGCATGGTGAAAATTTAAAAATTTAAGCTCCCCTGTAATAAATATAGAATGGATACTTGTGTCATTCGTCCGAACTGCGCGTGGATTTTGCGGCGCGCAGACTCACATCACGACGCATTTTCCGTTCATCTCATCTTCCTCTGGAAGCTTACCGCCGGTCGCCAGCCAGCCGGCGCATGTTTTTCCGAGTTTCTTCTCGGCCGCTTTCTCGTACGCGGCGACTTGCGCGTCCGTCAAGACGCCCACCCAACGCTTGTTCGTGCCTTTGTTGATGAACGTTTTCGCGCCACCTTCCCACACCGCTCCAGCGAGAGGAGCGACGGCGTCCGCATTTTTCTTCATGCTTTCAAAGGTGCACTCTTCGACGAGCTTTTTGAAAAGCTTTTCGTCTTTGATCGGCTCCCCAAGAAAATCGGCTATTCTTCGCATCTCTCCCGCCAAGTCCGATTTCAAATCGTTGAAGTGCACGAACAACACGTCCGGGTGAGAAGAGAGAGACGCATTTGTAACATACACATAAACATACGCACGCGCGCTTAATATGCGTATGTTCCAAAAATTAATATGAGCACCTTTTGTTTGCATGTTTTTTGAGCGTGTTTTCTTCTGTTCTCGCGGGTTTACATAATACACACCATAAAAAAGTATTCTCAGAGGATCAACACTCCTCACAAAACACACACTACTAGTATATAACATCCGAGGAACGGAGCGTTCGTTTGCCTCTCGTCGTCGCGTGTTTTCGTGTGTTTTTGTTTGTGTGCACCCCCTTTTGTGAAAAAACTCAAGCCTTTTCTCTCACAAAATCTCTCCAAAGTTTTGTGCACAAACAAAAGCGCGCTAAAACCATCAGACGCTTTACCATCCGCGTTCCGAACGCGCACCGCAATTTCAGAGTAAAAATTCTCGCGTAAAAGTATTCGTCCGAGATATATCGCGGCGCATTCGGTGCGTTTTCCTTAATCGTATTGCATTTCACAGGTGTAATTCCGTTTTGTTTTGCGCACAAAAGCGCTTACGCTTTTTCTCTTCTTTTGGTTAGATACACAACGTAAGCACTACCTTTCCAGAGAGATTAAGAGAGAGAGATTAAGAGAGATTAAGAAGAGAGAGAATGAAGAAGGTCTTCCCGTTGGAAGGAACAACTCCAAGAAAAGCATCGGACGATGAGAAAAAGAAATCGAATTTGTTGAAACTCAAACCGGTGACTCCGGTGTTGTCGAGGAAGAGGAGAAGAGCGCTTTTTAAAGAAGAAGAAGAAGCGCACGAACAACAACGAGAACCATCATCTTCTGAATCACCGACGAAATTCTCGGAAGAGCAAACGCGTGCGTTAAATTCGATCGTTGACGAGGGTAAAAACGTGTACGTTTTCGGCAACGCGGGGACGGGGAAGTCGTTGATTTTACAAGAAGCGGTGCTCAGATTGCGAAGACTGGGAAAGAAGGTCGCGGTGACGGCGAGTACAGGAATCGCGGGCGTCGCGATCGGAGGGTCGACGTTACACGCGTTCGCGGCGACGTTCGTGCAAAAGAACGTTGGGTCGCACACGTGGGGGTACGCGAAGCCGATGGATAAGAGACGCGTGAGAGACGTGGACGTGCTTTTTATAGACGAAATATCGATGTGTTCGGGGGAGTATTTCGATCGCATTTCGGAACATTTGGCGCTGATACGCGAACGTCCGAATAAGCCGTTCGGAGGAATACAAGTTGTTTTGATGGGTGATTTCTTGCAGTTGCAGCCGGTGTGTGAAGCGAAAAAACACGGCGAGCAAAACGGAGGAAGATTTTGCCCGGCGGTGTGTTTGAATCGAGGCTTCGCTTTCCAGTCGTTCACCTGGGACGCGTTAAGTTTGGAGTCGGTGGAGTTGACGAAGGTGTATCGACAAGGCAAAGACGAGGAGTTTGCGAGACTTTTGAACGGCATACGCGTCGGAGATCGAAAAGCTGGCGAGGAGATTGTTCGTTACGTTATGAACAATAGTAATAATAATAATAATGTCAATAAAGGAGAACAATGTGGACTTTCAGAACTTCATTTATTCGCGACGAATAAAAGCACTAATGCGCACAACAAGATAAAAATGGACGAGCTACGAACCGAGGCTGAAACCTACGAAGCGATGGATAAAGTCAAACCATACGTCGACGCGCGTCACAAAGACCACGAGGACCACAAGGCAATCTTAAAAAGACACTTGCCTAGAATCGAGGAAGATTGGCAAGCGCAGCCGAAACTCGAGCTCAAAGAAGGCGCCGAAGTTATCATGCTAGTCAACGTTGAGATCGACGGTAAAAAGCTCGCCAACGGGTCGCGCGGTAAGGTTGTATCGTTTAACGACGCGAATTCAGATGCCGAATTCAAAGTCCATTTGAAAACACGCTACGAAGAGCTCGAGAAAGTCCCGGAGAAGTCTCGCAACGAACAGCGCGAACTCGATTTGCTCGCGAAACAAATCGAATGGCTCGAGAACATGGCCGAAAGAGGGAAGAAAATCCCGTACGTCAAGTTTGAGCGATGGTCGTATGCCATACCGATGCTTCCGCATCCCTTCGTCGAGGAAGTCATTGGCTTCGGATGGTGTATTCGTGTCCAAATACCCTTGAAGATTGCGTTTGCGCTTTCGATTCACAAGTCCCAAGGCATGTCGCTCGATTCTGCATTCGTCTGCGGTGCGAGGATATTCGCGGAAGGACAACTGTACGTGGCTCTCTCGCGATGTCGCTCCGTCTCCGGTTTACGCGTGAGAAACTTGGATCCTACGAAAATCACAGCCTCGAAAGACGCGCTCGATTTTTACAATCACCTTCGAGACCCGGAAAGGTTTGCTCCGCATACGCACAAGTGGTGGAAAGAACGTCCCACGGACAAAACTTCAAGGTGGGACAAAGCAGCGGCGGAAGCGATGACGAAATACTTGAAAAGAGCGGAGAAAACGGATCCCGGTCGAGACATTTCGGAGTACCTCTCGTTAGAATTGCTGAAAAGAACGGTCGTGAGCAGAACTTTGGACGACGACAAAGAGCGTTGGAAGTGCCCGTCGTGCTTCTTTACCGATAAAAAGACGCAGCAACCGCTTCAGTGTTGTTACGACGTCCTCAAAACAAGAAGCCGAAAACACGAAGCAGAAGAAGAAGAAGAAGAAGAAGAAGAAGAATGGGCGCTTAGGAAACGTCGCAGAAGTTTAGAAATCGAAGAACTCGAGCTCAAACAGCTCCGCCTCGCGAATGAGAAGTTGCAGCTCGAGCTCGACGCGCAACGCCTCTCGAACGAGAAGCGCCGCGAGAGCAATACAGGTTTGCGGCTCGCGCTCGAGGAGGACGAGCTCAAGAAAGATGTATCGCGAATCTCTCCGAAACGACCGTAAAGAAGATTGGTGGAAAAGAGAGAAACACTACTGCTGGACATACAAGTTGAACTACATACATTTCTTCGTGTCGCGCCCGTCGACCCCTAAACCCTATCAATCCACATCCAAAGGAAAGAAGCACCAAAAGAACTTCACACATTTACTCACAAACAACACACTCACACTCACACTCTCTCTCTCTCCCTCCACCAAACACCACCACATCGCGACAACAACAATAACAAATAATAATAATTCATCATGCTCGTCGGAACGCCGTCAAAACTCTCTCGAATAGGCGGGTCTCCGTCGAATAAGAAACGGGTTTGGATGATGATTTTGAAACGATGGTTTCCCTTACTCGCCGTGGTGATGACTTTGTTCGTTTTGACGTGGACAGAGGAAACGACGAGAGGAGGAAAAGACAGAGGAGGAGGAAAAGAATTTACGACGACGCGTCCTCGCGATTTTGACGAGAAGGATTCTTCCTTTTCGGGAAAATCCGACGTTTTATCGTCGTTTACGTCGTCATCCTCTGTTGGTGGTTTTAAAGGTGGTTTTGGTGGGAAAAGGAGCGGCGAGGAGGAGGAGGAGGAGGAGGAGGAAGAGGACGAACAAAGCGGCGGCGCGAAGAGTGGTTCTAAGAATACTAATAACAATAACAATAATAATAATCCGTACTCGCTCGTGGCGACGATCGAGGACGAGGACGACGACGAGGAGATCGATGCCGAGGACGCCTCGTCGTCGGAGAGGAGTAGGAGTAGTACGAGTAGTAATAATAATAATAATAGCGGTAAAAACAGGGTAGTAGGTAATAAAAGAAGAAAATGCGGCAAGCACGGCGCGTATAGCGAGAAGTTGAACGAATGCTTGTGTTCGGCGTTGTACGAAGGCGACGGGTGCGAGCGGGTGAAACCGATGCCGACGGAGTTTAAAGGTTTCGATTGCTTGAAAACGTTTACGGGCGAATTCGAAGGCGATTTAGCCATCAATCGAGATCGAGTTTTGAAAGATAAGCAAGTCGCGGTGACGTTGCCGGGGAAGGAGAAAGATCCCGATGGCGGGTATCGTATTCTCGTCCCGAACGAAGAGCCGCTCTTCTCTCAGTTTGCGAAAATCTTGCCGAAAAAAGACGAAATTGGACGTTCGTTTTTCGGCACGTGCGCGGTGGTAGGTTCGTCGGGAATCGTTTTGAATTACGAACACGGCGGCGATATCGACGACCACGACATGGTTTTTCGTTTCAACAGCGCTCCGACGAGAGGTTTTGAAAAGCACGTCGGCTCGAAAACGACGTACCGAATCACCAACACCCAAAACTGGGGCTTCCACGAGCCGAAAACGGAGGAGAGCATTTTAATCCACTTCCGCGCGAAAAGCGCCATCAAAGGTTTGTTTTGGAACTCGAAGCAAAAGAAACCGTTAAAGCTCTACGCGTTCGCGCCGGATTTCGTGGAATACGTGGCGCAAAAGGTCAACTTTTTAGCCACTTCCGGTCTGTACGGCATCTTGTTGGCGTTGCAACGCTGCCACTCCGTCTCCATCTACGGCTTCCAAGTCTCCACCCAACACGGGACGTTATACCACTACTACGACCCATGCGACGTCCCCGCAAACGTCGAACGCGACGACACCGAATGGATCGTCATCCGAGAACTCGCCAAACACGGGTTCATTTCTTTCCGAGAACCGTGCGTCGCCGAGTGCCACGAAACCAAAACGCAATGCGACGCGTGTAAAGAAGCGAACGAAGACTTTACTAAGAAAAAAGTCAAACTCCCATCTCGTGCAAAGTGCGACCCGAACGCGGTCAGTAAAGGGCATTTGGAAGTGCCGTGGAGGCTCGAACGAAGGCAAGCCAGGAGGAGAGGAGGCGGGCATAATAAGTAATATGTAGTTTATCAGAGCAAATTTTGGTCCTTTTAATGAAGGGTAAATGATGAGCAGTGGCGATGATACGCACCACCACAGAGGCGATATCACGCACGAATCAAACAACAGTAGCGCTTAAGACGCGTTTGTGGAATACTGCGCGTTAGAAGCAGTCAGTTCTGTGCGTGTTTTGATTTTGAGTAATATGTAGTAGTTTATCGTAAATTTTGGTCCTTTTGATGAAGGGTAAAAAAGGAGCACATTCCCCCCACAAAAAATGTTCCAAAAGAGCAGCGCTTTCCGGAGCGGCTCTTTCGGAGTTATCATCGCATCATCAGTAGAAGTAGTGTAAAGTAGTAAAGGACCACTAACGACGTAAGCGACCCTCTGTGCGCGCGTGTAGCCTGTTTGTTTCAACAGCAGAGAGAGAAACACTCGAAGTGTAATTAATGGCGGCGAACAAGGAAATTGGAATCCTTCTCCTCCTCGTTTCCTCGATGCTTTTCCTTTGCCTTTTCGGAAACAACGAGGACAATTTCGTCGGTAAAAACAGCAACGATACTAAAACTGTCTTTTCGTTCATTCACGCGTCAATCGTCGCCGTCCCGGTGACCATTTTTTACGCGTACTGGAATTGGATTTCGGTGCAGTTTTTGAGACACTCTTGATGAGTTGTGTTTGGCGAAGGGTTTACCGTTTTACCGAAGAAGAGAGAAAGAGACTCTGGCGTAGCGCAGGGGTGGTGTATTTCCCTCTGCGGCTTCTTGTGTCGATGATGATGCGCGTTTTGTCGAGAAGACCCATTCATTCGCGATGTAACAGGTACGATTAAAATATTCTTTCTCTCGCTCTCGCTCTCGTATATTTTCAAGGAGAAGTTCAGTATTGCTTGTACGTCGGACATCTGAACGTTCGATTCTTAAACCGAACGTTCGCCGTCTGGCTGAAGCATAGATTATAGTTTAGACCAGATCTTAAACCGATACGAGATGCCGCGTTGCGTTCGCGCGACGCGGGTCGCTCGCGTCGACCTGTCTGCTGGCACATTTTCTCTTTGTTTTAAACTTCTCTTTTGTTGTGCACGCGACTTACCCCGGGCTGCTCGACGTTTTGTAGTGTCATCGAGCGAGCCCTGGTCTGCGTGCTAGATTAGTAGAATCTTTTTTCTAGGGCGCTTTATGTTGCAACGCTGCGTTTCTCTCGCGGATGTTGGGTCAAGAAGCGCGCATATCATATCCATAAATCTTTTGTTGTAGACGTCTGCCACGGTTTCGTTAGCTTTTCATGGCTTTGAGCGAATCTGTCCAATGTCGTCTTACATCGATCATTTCTGCCCTCATGATAGGAAGCGGGGTTGACCGACTTTAATGGTTTACACTGTGCCAACCGGGCGATTACATTTGACGACGTTCTTCTTGGATGTTGTTGTTGTTGTTTTTACTCACGCGTTCATTCTCTCTTTTTTCAATTTTCAATTTTCAATCAATCAATCATCACAGTGTGAAGAGGAACATAATAAAAACGATGAGCGCGGCGTTGTATTATTACATGTATGTACATTAAAAATTATCTATCGAGCAGCGTCGGCGCCGACGGTAGCTTATAGAAACCAGATTCGCCGTTCTTCAAATCCAAACTATCATCGCTCACTCCTTCGCTATCATCGCTCCCCGGATCTTTCACCGACACGATTTCTACTTCAAATAATAAAGGACCGTCTCGATAATTCTCCAGCCTTCGCCTCGCGCCGTACGAATCCGGTTGCGGTTGCACAAAATCGTTCACGTATCCCAAATTCGGCGGCATCAACACCCTTCGCACGCCGCCTTGACGCATCCCAACGACAACCGGCGCAACCGCTCTCGGCAAACTATTCTCTTCTCCCAGTATAAAAGTATACGGAACGCCGACGTCGTCGAGTCCTTCCGAGCCGTATCCTCGCGCCCACAACAAAACCGCCGTCCCTCCGGACGAGTACTTAAAATACGCGCCCGAGGACAATCGAAACACTTTAAACAAAATCGAAACTTTCGAGCCTTTTCTGCACCGTTTCGTCCCACTCACGCCTTCGTCGTACTCCCGAAACTGTATTCCCGATGGTAACGTCATCAAAGGTGCGTCCGATTCTAACTCTTCCTCTTTCCTTTCCCGTAACTTTTCAGCTTCGCGTTTCTTGCGTTCGCTCGCTTCGAATCTCTCACGTTTGGAGGAGTTTCTTATCCCAAGATACGAGACCAAATTGGGTTCGTTATCATCACTATTGGGCGGTTTTTTGTTCAACCCGTACGCGAACGCTTTTCTGTCTGTACTCGTCTCGAGGAGAGCGATGATTTTTAAGCAGTTATTCATCGCTTCGCGTCTATTTATCATCTTCATCTTCATCTTTAAACCCTCGGTATCCCCGTTTTTGACACCTGCATTTTCCCCTAAAACGGCTTCCAAATGTTGTGTTTGAACACCATTGAATCTTCTTTTTCTTAATAATGGGGGTGTTTTTAGCATTGTTCTCGATCGATTTCGCGAGGACAAAGTCGCGATGCGTGGTGGTGGTGGCGATTTGGAGACGATGATCATGTTTATCATGAGAGGTTACAAATGCGGTTCTTTAGTGTGGAAACGCATATTTTGCTAAAAGGAGTAAAAAGATTCTAAAAGAAAAGAAAGAGTATTTAATGATGACGAGGAGAAGAGCATCGAAGAACAGCAGCAGTGCATTCAGAGCAGTAGTGTAGTAGTCACCGATGATGATGATGATGATATTAATACTATTATTAATGCTCTTTAATCCATCGCGCGAGGTCAAAATGTCCGCTTTGGTAGGCGATTTCGTGGCACTCGTGTCGATCGAACGGACATTTGCGTTCGAGGACCAAGTATTGCAAACACTCGAAAGAACCTTTCCAAGCGGCTCTCCAACAGGCGTCCTTGCATAAAGGCGCGTTGTGGTATTCAACGAGATACTGTAAAGTTTGCAAATGATTGTTTTGACTGGCGTATTCCACCGCCAGAGAGTTTAGGTACATTTTGTCCGGCAAGAGGTGGTCGTGAATGTATTTCAAAACCTCGAGGCGGCCGCCGTCGGCTAACGCGGCGAAAACGAGATCGTTGAGTTGTAATCCGTGTTCGATGCACAAGGCGAATTGCGCAGGCGTTTCGATTTCGGAAATTTTTACCGCTTTGACTCTTCCTTGTTCTAAGTTCGAGGAACTCATGACGCCAAAGTCTCGCAGAGTTACTTTTTTGAACGATTTCGAAACTTTCGAAAGAAAGAAACGAGCGTTGTTTCCAGCTTTGATGCATATGCGTTTAAGGAGTTTTTTATTGTCCGGATTCGATACGAATGACGTGAATTGATCTCTTCGATTGGCATTATTCGTCGCGCGACCGTTGCGATTGTAGTCGACGAGAGCGTTTAATTCGCGATGATTGTGTTTCGGTACTACTGCGAGTTCTCCTTCTTGGTCTTCAATCGTCGTCGTCGCGTTATCGCTACTCTTTTTGCACTGGTGTTGTTGCTTTTCTTCTCGTTGTTCTGGATTATTCGATGGATTTTGAAGCCGCGACGACAGCATTTGAGGCTGCTTCTCGACAAACCCCGGCACGCCGAAACCGCAGTGGCCTTTTTTATCATCGCACCGCGTACCCGACGAGGAAGATTTCTTCTCCTTCTCGTTCTTCACCGTTTCAACTTCTTCTCCATCGTCGCCCGAACTGTCATCGTCGTCCAAAATTCTCGTCGTCTTCGCCGTCCTCATTACCTTCGGCTTCTTCTTCGGCAGCGCGCTTTCGTCGTTGCGCAATCCAAGAGACATCGAATGTTGTTGTTCAGCACCATCGGTATCAAACATCTCCTCGTCGACATCATCGGTTGTTGTTTGCGTGCCAACAGATTTTGACACCGATTGCACGGCAACACCTATCGTACCGTTGTTCCTTTGCGATATCGGCGGCGAAAAGGGCTTCGTATCGGCTTCGTATTTCATCATCTTCATTCGGATCTCGGATGCCTCGATGCCTTCCTTGGATGTGGAGGACAAAGGGATCAACCGAGGAGGAGGAGGATGCACATCTCGTCGCGCGCCTCCTCCGTCGTGTTCGATGCACATTGTCCAGGTGTTCTGCTGCTGCCGTAAAAGCTCGTCCTCGTCCATGTCCTCGCGATCGTCAATGTCGTCAAAGATGTTGGTGTTGGTATTCATATTTTTTTTTGCCGAAAATAAAAGCGACCGTTTTTTAAAGAAATGAAACAAACTTTCACATTCGAACGACAGAGGAAGGCAGCGCATATATACTGGTAGTAAATCTGGTAGTATTAGTATTCAAACAACGCTCTCTCTCTCTTCTACATTCTATTATGCCTTTTTTGGTAACTGCTATATATATATTTCTCTCTCTCTTTCTACTGCGCGTTGAACGGAACCGGTTGTAATACGCGACGCTTGGAAGGCGTACCCGCTTTTGGTTTCGGTTTTTGACCGGAATCTTCTCCGTTGACAACGTCGAGACGCAACGCTTTTACCGCGCTGTTGTTGATTTTCTTTTTCTCGCTCAACTGTTCTTGATGTTCTTGCAATCGTTTCTTGGCGCTTTCCGCTAACCCTTGTAAATCGACGTTGATCTTGGACGCTTCCGAGACCATGCCCCAGATGCGTTGCGAGACGTGACTTTTATGTTGATGTTTACCAGCGGACGAAAATGTGAGTACTGGTTTTCCGGCACTTTTAGACGTCGTCGTCGTTGCAATCGTTGTTCTGCCGAGTCGCGAGGATGTTTGCATGGACGTTTGCGGCGTTTGAAATCTATCCGCGGGTGAGGAAGGCGCGGAGACAAAGTTCCCTCGATTCGCCGACGGCGCTGTCATCGGCGTCTTGCCACCACCATTGTTTATGTTCATCTTCGACGGCGTCGGCGACGACACGTTCTTACTCGTCGCGCAAAAATCTTCAACAATCACTTGCGCTTCCACGTCCAACCCGTCGAAAAACGCTTTATCGATGTGCACCACCTCGGCGATCTTCAACGCTTTCCTCTCGAGCGATCTCAACGCGTCTTTCAAATCCTCAATTTCCATGTTTTTCATGCGTTCGTTCGCGCTCAACACGTTCGCGTGTCGTTCGACATTCTTCTTCAACATGTCTGACAACTGCTCGCAGTTTTGTTCGGATTTTTTCAACTTGTCTTGTTCCTCGCGCAACCGCTCTTCGGTGACTTCTTTGGACGCGCGGAAAGCCTCCAGTTGCCGCTTGGCTTGTTCCGATTCTTGTTGGTACTTAGAGATGTCACCCAAGGCTTTGTTCAGTTTCGTTTGCTTCTCTTGCATTTTAGTGTGTAAACTCGCGCTTTCATCTTCTAAGAACATAAGCTTCGAGGACATGTTCTCTTTCTCGCTGGTCGATTGCGAGCGAAAATGTTCGATTTCCTCGACGCGAGCGCTCAACACCGTCTGCGTGTTCTCCAAAGATGTTTTAAACGACTGCGCTTCCGACCATGCTAACTCGCACTTCTTCTCCGCGTTCGCTAAGTTCGTCTGTAACCGTTCCATTTCCTCTTTGTTCGTCTCAATCGTCCTTTGGTGCTCGCAAATCGTCTTCTCCGCAAACTCCGCGGCTTCTTGCAAATCTTCAAAGTAAATCGCGCAGTCCTCCTGGGTTTGTAAGTGCTTCTTGTGCTCGTTTTCGTACGACTCTGTCGCCTTTTTGAGCTCCAGACGCATCTCTTCCAATTGCTTATCCTTCGCTTCGCATTTGGCTCTCAAATCATAACACAGCCGATTGGCCTCGAAGAGCTCCGCCGCGTTCGAGGAAGATTTCTGCCGATCCACGCTCATCGCGTCCACTTGCGCCGATAACTTCTTCTCTTTCTCTTCAGCCATGCGTAACTGCCTTTCCAAATGTTCGCGTTCCGCTTTTGCCGTTCGTTCGCTCTTTTGCAACTGTTCCAACTCTTTGCGCAAGTTTTCTTCATTCGCGCTCGATTGCTTCGCTTTCGCCTCCAACGCGGCCACTTTCGATTGCGCGCTTTGGATCGTCGCGTCTTTTTCCTTCATCATAAATACGTGTTGTTGCTGGTTGACACTATTGTTATTGTTATTGGCCTTTTGAACCTCTGATGATTTCAAATCATCCTCCAACTTTTTGACCACCTGCTCCTTCTGCGTCAACGAGACGCGCATGCGTTCGAGCTCATCGTCCCGCTTCTTCTTCTCCGAGTGCATTCTGTGCAATAACTCCTCGTTCGCTTTCAACCGCTCGTCTTTTTCGTGCATCTCCGCGGTCATCTTCGCGACTTTCTCGTTCAAAATTTTCAACGCTTCTTCGGCTTTCGTGTCGTCCGAATTGACGCGTTTGGCCGTCGCCGCGTACTTTTCCTCGAGCGCGTTCAACATCTTCTCCTTCTCTTGCAACTTTCTCTTCTCGTCTTGCAACTGCCTCTCTAAATATCTCTTCGCTTTCATCGCATCGGTCACTTTCTGTCGTTCGACGGCTAACATTTTCGAGTGATTGTTGTTCGATGATGCTTTCGAAGAAAAAAATTGCTCTTTTCGATCAATCTCCGCCGCTTTGCGCTGCACCTCGTTATTAGAGTTGTTGTCCACCTGATTGTACGATTCTATCGCCTTCAAATCTCGCACTTCGATCTCTTCTTGCAACGTGGAATAGTTTCCAATCCATTCATTTTCAATCTTATCCTTTTCTGCGATGACCTGCAAATGTTTGAAGATTTCAAGCTCGCGTTGACTCACCGTCTTCTTCAAAGCGTCTCTTTCCTCTTCAATCGAGCGCAAAGTCTCTTCCAACACTCGTAACTCCTCGATGCGTTTCCGTTTTTCCTCTTCAATCGACTGCATTTCTTCCATCATCTTTTCCATTTTCTTTTCCGCGTGTACTCGTAAACTTCGTTCAGTTTCCACGTCCGATTCCAACTGTTTTTGAATCTCCGCAAACTCTCGCTTTCGAGCGTTGACTTCTTTTTGCAATTTCGCGTTCGTCTCTTCCATCTTTGCATTTATTTCCTTTTTCTCTTTCAACTCGCTGGTCAAGGAGAGGACTTTCTCTTGCGCGATTTTAATCGCTCTCGAGTTTTGCTTTAGGTCGGTGGATTTTTCCTCCATCGATTTCAACTTTTCTCTGGCGTTTGCCAAACGTTCCTCCGTCTCGCTTCGTTCTCTCGTCATCGCGTCGCACTTCCTCTCCGCGTCCAAAGCCATCTTCTCGCTCGTTTCCAATTCTCTTCGCAACTGCTCCAGCATTGCCCCTTGCGCTTCGATCGTAAACTTGTGTTCTTTCAAGAGATGAGTGCTTTTCGATTTCGTCTTTGCAATCTCTCGGAGTACTCTTTCCTTTTCCGCTTCCGCCCGCGAGACTCGCTCGGAAAACCGATCCCGCTCGCGCGCCGCGGTCAATTTTTTCTCCTTCAAACTCTCGCAGTCTTTCTCCAACTTCCTGTTTAGCATTTGCTCTTTTTCTAGAGATTTCTTCAGCATTAAGTGTTCTTTCGTTTGCGCTTCTTCGAGACGTTTCGATTGATTCATTTGTTCGTCGTTTTCTGTTTTCATCTTCGTCGCCAGACGTTCCATCGCTTGCGTGTAGAGGAGATATTTGTCCTCTTTTCCTCCGCGAGAAGACGTTTTTGATTTTGATGAAGTCGTCGCCGCGGTGTTCGTGCGTTTCCTTTCCTCTGCTGCGATGGTGTTGTTGTTTGGGATATTCTCTTCTCGCCCACTTTCTTCTTTTCGCTGACCTTTACTCACGAATCCGTCCTCGACGCCTCGACGAGTAATAAAGGCGTCATCAAAATCATTCGGATCTAATACATCTCCTCCCTCGTTCGTATTATCATCAGCAGTAGGAGCAACAACAACATTGCTCTTATTAGTATTATAATAGCTGCTCAACCAAACGTTCCTCGATTGCATCCTCCAATCTTCGTCATCCGGCGCAAAATCCTTTGTTCCCCTCTGGTTCTCCGCATCGCGACTCAGTTTCTTCCGCTTCATCAAAACATTCTGTTGCGCTTCCTCTTGCCGTTGCCTTAATACTCCAGAAGAGGACGACGAAATACTCCCGTTGTTTCTTACGTCTGCATTTTTCGAGCGAAAATCACGATCGTACTCATCCTTCGATGTCGACGTCTTTCCCGCGCTTCGACTGCTCCTTGACTCAAACGTCTTGGAATTTCCAATTTGTTTTTCATTCTCCTCCTCATCATCGCGAGGCGTTCCTTTTCCTTCTTCTTTTAAAGACATACTACCGTCAGAGTTTGAAGAATTCAGTAAAGTTTTCGCGTTCGTTTTCGCGTTCGTCGTCGTATTCGCGTTCTTATTGTTCCGTTCGTTCCATCGCTTGAGCAGTTCTTTCCTCTCTTTGCTCGAGAAGGATTTCATCTTTACACGAGCCGTGACGCGACACTTTCGAGCAAAAATGAAGCGCGCAGACTCTCACTCTCTCTTTTATCCTCTCTCGTGCGCACAAAATGTGCGCGTTTTATCGAGTCTATCGCGCGTGTGTGCGCGCGTAAAGAGCGTATCTCTTTCACGAAATTTGAAATTTCTCACACTTTCCCCTACACGTAAATCACACACAAAGAACGACAGAGAGAGCGCGAGAGCGAGTGAAAAGAAAGAGCGCAGACTCTAAATCTCTCTCTTCCTCTTTTCCTCTCGTTTATATGCGCGGTGTGCGTGTGTTTTACGTGCGTTTTAATAGCGTATCTCTTTAATAGTAATTTGAAAATTTCTGAAGTGAATTTTCCCCCAACGAACAAATTTTTAGGAAAAAAATATTCACATGTGTGATCAGAGCGTTTTTGTTCCGCAGTAAACGCGTTGCCACTTCTTTTAGCGCTCCGCTGAGAGTACCGCTCGTATCGCTGCTTTCGTGTACCAGCGCTTCTGCCGCTCGATGTGCCTTCGTTCGCGTAAGTCAGAGCCTACGCAGAGAGGAAATAAGAGTGCATGTATATCTCTTTACATGCATGTGAAACAAAACAGAGGTATAAAAAAAATCAGAAAAAGAGTATAGGTGTGTCTGTACTTCTTCACGTGCGACCGCATCGATCGATTCAAGCGCATCGCGCGATAGGTACGGGTGTCTGTGTTGATCCTATCGCGCGGTTGATGTGCTGTTTACTTCGTGCAATTCGAAAATGACTGTTTGTAAGAAAATTAGGGTTCAGGATGTAAGAAAATTAAAGGGGAACGACATTCTTCACTTTTTCTGCCCCTATACGATGATGATGATGTCACGCAGTCGAACGCGACTTTTATCGAAGAAATCATCGATAAAAAGAGGAACAAAAAGAGCAGGAAAACGCGACGGCATTTGTTCTTCGATCTTTCACTTCGCGCTCTTTAAACCGAGTCTTCTTTTGATGATATTGAGCGCGATTATGATGTCCGATTTTGAATTTTTCCCCATCGGGGTGGAAGGGAAAAAACAACGTCAGAAGTCTTCTTCGTCGTCATCTTTCGAGGCGTTTCAGAACGAGCGACGGGAGAAGAGAGGTGCGATGGACTCACGCAGCGTTTTCCTTTCTCATTCGGTCTTCTTGGTTGTCTTCTTCTCGATCCCGCGTTCGTATCGTTTGTGTTTGTTACGCGTTACAATCAACAACAACAGTCGATGAATTTAAAACGCCTTTTTGTTTCTTTTTGTTGCAACATTCTCTCTGATCACGCATGTAAATGTTCATATTTTTTCTTCTCTGTTCTGTGTTATATTTTAACACTCAAAACAATCATCTCATTCGCAACAAACGCAAACAGAAGAACGACGAAAGGTAGAAACGCTCGCGGCGCGGCAGAACGAGGAGGAGGAGGAGAGTTTTAGTACGACGACGAGAAAAAAAATGGTAGGTTTATCCGAGGAAGAGCAGAATTCGATGCAAATTCCTCCTCACATGCGATGCGACGCGTGTCACGCCATCGCGCATAAACTCACGACGAATATTCGCGAGACGGAACGCAAACACAGGAAAGGCAAAAATGTCCAGAAACGTCTCAGAGTGGATCAATACGAGCAAAGTTTCGAGGACACGTGTAAGGACGAACAGTTCTGGGGCGAGTATTACGGCGTCACGCACGGGAAAGACGGGCACAATTATTTCAACGGGCCAGGTTTAACCGTTTTGCCGAAAACGTTGCACAAAGCGCAAACGCTGTCGATGGAAACCACGCTTCGAAAAGGTGGGATGTGGTCGCACCGGATGCGAGAGTTTTGCGAGCAAATGGTGTACAGTTCGGAGGAAGATTTGGACGAATCGGACATGTATTCGATTTTGTACGAGAGCACACCAAATGAGGAAGAGAGTCGCGGTAGTGATAGTGGTAGTGATAGTAGTGATAGTAGTAGTAGTAGTAATCCTCCTCCTCCTCAACGAATAATAATAAACAAAGACACGAGGACGTTTCGAGAGAAAATGTGCGCGCGAACGTGTAAAAAATTTCCGACGCGACGACCGACGACGACGGAAGAGGAACTCGAAAGCGGGTGGGAACCTTTCGACGAGGACGCGTTCACCGAGAAGAAAAGAGCGCAAAGGAAAGAAGACGAGGCGTACAGACAAGCGCACAAGTTGGTGGAAGATTTGACGAGCGGCCGAGGCGACGGCGGCGAGTTGTAATAATAGCGCATATCATCTATCTAAAAATCCATCGCACGAACGAAGAAGGTTGTCAAAATCGTCTTCACCGCCCTCGTCGTTTTCTCGAACGATGATGATTATTATTTTGCGTTGTCCTAAACGTCGTCGTTCTTTTCTTCTTCGCTATGCTTCTTCTTCTTTTGAAACGAAAAGGTCTTCTTGAAAGAATCTTGGACGTCCTCGAAGGCGTCAAAGAGCGCGTCTTCCGCGCGTTCCACTTTCTCGGCAATCTTATCGTCCAAAGCATCCAACGCGTCCAAGAGCCAATCGAAGACGCCGCCACCGCTATCTGTTCCTTCTCGCGTATCGCTATTCGTCGTCGTCGTTTTTTTCATCAACCGCGGCATGGCCGATAACGATCGATCGAATACCGCCGCCGTCTTCTTCGTTTTCTTCTTACTATTGCTACTCTTGTTATTCGTACTCCTATCGCCGCCGTTCTCCTCGCCGCTCTCGTCGTCGTCGCTATCATTGTCTACCAGACGCCTCAACTCCTCGTCCTCGATGATCGTCTCCAAGTGCAACGCGTCGTCGTCGTCGTTTCGTTTCGTTTCCGAACCGTTCGAAGAAGAAGCAGTCAACTGCACGACGACTTCCTTTTCCTCCTCCTCCTTCTCTGCTGCTAAAGAAGACTTCTCCAGACTTCTCTCGCCGTATTTCCGTCGCATCAAATCTCTCCTCAACTTTTGTAAACGCTTCTGATACTGAACGATTTTCGCGACGAGTTGCGCCCTCTCGTCTCTCGTTCCTGCGTAACGTTGTCGTTGGTAATAAAAGAGAGATTTTGATCAGTCATTATTCGATCTAAAAGAGAGAGAAAGAGAAGGAAAAAGAGAGACGAAAACATTGAAAGAACACCGACGAGAGAAAGAAGCGAAAAACGACGACTTTGTCGCGAAACCCGAGAAAGGTCCTCCCGTCGGCATCCTCTCTCGTAAACAAACGTCTCGCACACGACCATTTTTATACGTCGTCGCCGACGAATGAAACAAACACACAAAGAAGAAGAAACAGAGCGAAAAACACACAAAGACGACGATGTAAACGACAAGAACACCACATCCTCGCTCCTCTTCTTCGTACACGTCTTCTTTCCATTAGGCGAGTTCCATCGCGCAAACGCGCGAAACGCACCGAATTTCCCTCCAGAGCTGCCACCAATGGCATTCATTTTGAGATACGTTTTGAAGTAATCCATCGCCAAACTGTAACTTCTCACCGCAGATTCTCCGTAGTTGTTCTCATCGCAGTCGATGGCGTCGGAGATGTGTCTGTGCGCGTGTTGGAGGATTTCTTTTACGCTTTGCGCGACGTGCGAATCATTATTCGCCTCATTAAACTCCTCATGTTTCGTAAAGGAATTTTCGAATTTGTCCGTCATGTTGTCCAAAATGGAACAACTTTAACTTTAAAAGACAAGCGTTTGATAGAGCAGAGTAACACCGAGATGATACTAAAAGCGAACGAAAAGAGAAGGTCTCTCCCTCTGTTTTGTCTCTCTTCCTCTTTTGCTTTTGCTCTCGCGTGTTTTATTAAGTGTGTAGAGAGGAAATTTTTGTGGAGGATGTGTAAGTGTGTGTTCTGTGTTTCTCTCGAGAGGAGTAGTACGAGGGCGCGGCGGCTTTATTGAGGACTGTGTGTAATTATTCTGATTCTGATTCTGATTCTGATTCTGGCACGTGTAACTCTCCATCTTCGTATCGCCAATTGGGTGGGAGAGGACAGTTATTGTCGAGGAGGTATTGTAAACATTCGGTTTGGTTTTCCTCGTGCGCTACTCGAACGGCGTCCTCGTCCCACGGCGCTTTGGCGGTTTCGCGCAAGTACTTCAAACAGTCTAAGTGGCCGCTCTCGGCTGCACGCTCGCACGCATATTCGTCATATTTATCAAACTTACGCTCAACAAGATATTCGAGTATATGAAGATGACCATTTTGAGCCGCCCTTGTGGCAGTCCTAAAATCCCAAGGCGCTTTGACTTCTTCGTGTAAGTATTTGAGTACCTCGAGATGACCATTTCTGGCAGCATATGCACACGCCCACTCATCGATAGGACACTCATTTGCAACGCAATACTTGACCATTTCCATATTACCTTGTAATGCGGCGATATTAATCGTCTCTTCATCCCACTCGCACTTTTTCTCCTCTCGCGCCCACTTGAGCAACTCGAGTTTATTCGTTTTAGCAACTTGCCAGCAGAAATCTGTTTC
>Ga0255755_1001307_pt1 | contig 22700 bp, 14 predicted proteins | sample 011ome_18_FD_179955 | JGI IMG/M metagenome (GOLD analysis project Ga0255755, IMG submission 179955) | Coastal salt marsh microbial communities from the Groves Creek Marsh, Skidaway Island, Georgia - 011501BT metaG (version 2) | ecosystem: Environmental > Aquatic > Marine > Intertidal zone > Salt... | reverse complement strand
CCTCCTCCGCGCGTATATCGAAAGATATCGTCCGCGCTCTCTGCGTGTCTTTCGTAGGCGAAACAACATCATCTTTCGGCGGAAACGACGATCTGGTGTTTTTGACGCTTTTCCTCGCGACGAATTTGACTCTTCTTTTGAGTGACGCCTTTTTCGCGCGTTCCGTAGTAAAACTCTTGTTAGGACTCCTACTCAAACACACACTACAAACGCGCATTATTCTTCTCGTAAATCAGTACCCTTTATTCCCGCGCAGCCTCGTCCGCATGTCCATCTGTCCTCTCTTGCACTTCAAATACACCTGCTTCTTCACCACGCACTCGTCTAACCCGAGTTCTGTTATTTGATTCTTATTCTTATTATTCTTATTATTCTTATTATTATTATTATTCTCGTCGTCGTCGTCGTCGTCGTTGGTTGTTGTTGTTGTCCTCATCAACGCGTTCACGCAAAACTCCAACGCGTCATCATCATTCCCTCCTCCTTCCTCCGAGTTGGAGTTTTCTCGTCGAGAACGAGAACGAGAAAGATAACATTTCGACTGCTCCGCGCATTTCAGCATCTCCTCCAGCATTCCCGCGCAGCTTTTGCTCATGATGATGATGATGATGATGCGTGCGTGCGTGAGTGCGTGAGATCGATGATATATCTGATGCTTTTTGGGAGTGTGTACTTTACAGTGGAGAGAGTGCGGTTGGTTTTTCTTTCATTTTTTCTTTTGGTGCAACCCTAAACAATTTTTTTGAAGAAACGACACCCCTTTTTTTTGTTTTTTTCGCGCGTAGGGGTTGCTCTCTCATCTCTCTCTCTCTGCTCTCTTTTTTTTCTCTTCTTCTTTGGGGATTCATCGTCATTGCACGCACACACACGCACACGCGCGCGCGTAAAAAGGAGGTCATTTTAGAAGCACTGTCGTCTTCTTCTTCTTCTTCTTCTTCTTCTTCTTCTTCTTCTCCTCCTTTACCTCCTCCTGCGTGGTGTGAGAAGCGAGTCAAACGATGACGTTCGTTTGCAAAATCAGAGGTGTTGTTGCGGGATGGTGGTGAAATCAGAGCGCGTGGAGACGTTGTGACGTTGAAAGCGACGACGACGACGATGATGATGAGAACGCGACGAAAGACGAGGGAGAACGACGACGACGACGACGAGGAGGAAGACTATTGGTATCGCGCGCTTAAAAATAATAACAACAAGAATAACAACAACATGAGTAACGACGATGCCAATACGAATATCGCAACTGGGCGTCTGCAACTCGCTTCTCTCGGTTTACGAAAGATTCCCGAGAGTTTGTCCTCCTCGTTCGTGTTAGGTGTTGGCAAAATTCAGATTTTAGACGTGAGCGGGAACGTGTTCCGAGACGCGGTGCGTTTTTTTTCGTCTCCAAACGATGCATCCAAATATCCGCAAAGCTACTCGCGACGTAACCACTCGCTGCTATCGAACGTGCGCTGCTTGAATGTGTCAAAAAACAAGCACTTGACCGGGATTCTGGATTTACATTTGTTCAAAAATCTAAAGTATTTGGACGCGAGCGAAACGAGGATAGGGAAGAGCGTGAGGAGAGGAGAGACGGTGTTGCCGAAAAGGTTAGAGCGCGTGAAGTTGGACGCGTGCGGGTGGCTAGGCGGGGGCGAACTAGAAGAAAAGGAGATTCAAGAGATTGAACGTGAGAATTTGTTTGCGAAGAGGGCGACGGGAGGAGAAAAGGCGATTCTTTTGCCCAATTTAACGCACGTTTCTCTGGAGAATAACGGGTTAGGCCCGGACGTGCCAGATTTAACGACGACTGGTTTGTTTGCTAACGCACAGTGCTTAAATTTGAAGAATAACGCGATTTCGTCGTTGTCCAAAGCCCAAGAAAGGATGCGGTACATGGAAAGATTGGAGACGATTGACCTCTCCTCGAACGATATTTCCGTCGTCGCCGAGTTTCGGTTCCTCGGCGACGAATGTTTCTTTCCACGTCTCGAGCACGTTTGTGTGGCGGATAATCCGCTCGTGCTGCGGTCGCAGCATTACGAGTACGATCACGTCGCCGCGATCGCATTTGCTTTCGGAAAAAATAGACGATTACAATCCGTCGATGGTGCGCCGGTGTCTTCAGAAAGCAGAGAGATTGCGTCCACGATGTTATTTCGCGACGATTCAGGATTAGCCATGAACGCGTTGTACGAAAATCTATACTTAAACGCGAGCGACGAAAACGCGCGATTTTTGGGTAACTATTTACGCGACGTGTGCGCGCGATTTTACGCGGAACGTTGGAGAAAGAAGGATCGTAAAGGACACGCGGGAGGAGGAAGGGGAAACGGGGATGGGAATGGACTCTTTAGCGTTTCGACGTTTGTGCCTTCTGAAAAAGTAGACGCGAACGGAGAAGCCCCTTCTTTTCCAGCGCGAGAACGTCAAACGCAAATACTCGAGGACGTTTCGACGATGCCTTCTTCCAGTTGGCGCAAGAACAGTGATGTACCGCTCGAAGTAGCTGCTGAAACGTTCTCAACACCTGCCGCGAACAGAACGTTAAAGTTCAACTCGCCGTCTCCCACGCACGCGTCGTCACCAACTGCGCTTCGCTCTTCGTTGAAGAAGCAAAGAGCAAAGTCGCCGGCTTCAACAGGGGCGTCTCCGGTTTCAGAAGCAAAGACAAATTCGACGCAAGCGAGCAGTTACAAGACGGCGCGATCGGAAGACTTATCGAGCGACGACGACGATTTCAGCGCCTACTATCACCGAAGTCCTTTGGATGAGGATAAGGAAGAAGCACACCTAGGAAACGTAAACGACTCGCGCCGAAAGGTGCACAAAAACCAAAGGAGAGCGGCGAGAAAATCGGTCTCGTTCAAAGTCATGCTCGAAGACGACGACGTCCTGGAAGATTTCTACTCGCCGTCGGCACATTTTCGTTCCTCGTACGATCCCGCCACGGACGAATATAGCAATCCGCAGTCCTCCCCATACTCCTCATCCGTATCCGAATCTCCCGTCGCGGACGAACTCCTCGAGGCAAAACGCGAGATGCATCGCGCCGTGCAAAGAGCAATGGAAGACGCCACGCCGGAAAGATTGCGATTCGCTCGCATTAAAGTTCGAAAGCTCGTGGAAATGAAGCAGAAAGCGATGCGGTATTTCAACGCAAACGCGGCGCCCTCATCGCCCCCTCATCCTCGGGAGTTCTGAGTAGAAAACGAGAGAATAGATTTACTGCTAGAATTTAATAATACGTAGATGATGTTGTTGTAGTTACTTTTTTTAGAAAGAAGTAGTATTAGGACGCTTCGTTTGTGTTGTAGTTGATGCGAGCAACGAACACAATGCAACAAAAGCACTGAGGAGAGAACTGCTCTGAAACTGTTTTTTTTTCGAATTTTACCACACAAAAAAAATACGCGCAAAACAAGAAAAAATAGATACAAAAACAAGAACAAACATGTCGCAAAGCTACTCGTCTCCGATCCAGTTTTTGTCGCAATCGCCTTTGTCTGTGTACCTGAGAGATCGAAAGGAACTCGCGGTGAAAGCAGAAGAGCGCGGGGAGCCGACGAGAGGTGCGCGTTAACGTCTTATATTTATTTATTTATTTATGTGTGGTACCCGCTCTCGATATTTTTCTCTCTCTCTCTCTCGGCGGGAACAACACGCAACAACGCGAGTAGGAAACGCGCGATGTTGTCAATCTCACGCTCTTTCTTTTTTCACTTTCAGGATCGCAAGTGTCCATTCTTTCAACCACGCACACGACTTCGGACGCGATGAAGCGCATGGGCGAGCTCTCGGTGCAAGCGTTGCCGGTGGTGAAGATGCACCCGAGTAACCAACTTTACGAGCCGCAAAATTTCCTCGCCGCTGGCGATCTGGTGGACGCGTTGGTCGCGAAAGTAGACGCGAGTCCTTATTTTGACGTGCAAGGCGCAGATCAATCGAGACGGTGCGCGGCGTTGGCGAGATTGGGGAGAGAATTCGCGCAATCGAGGTTGGAAACTATTCCCAGCCGGTTCGACGGGACGGTGATCTTTGAGAACCAGTGCGACAAGAACTTGGCGCAGACAATCAACGACTGCTTTTTGATTTCGCCGAAAGCGAAACCGGGAGACGGGGAGTTGTTGCAAGCCGTCCACAGATTCGCCGTGCAAACGACAGATACGAATAAAATTACGGAAATTGTCTGTCAGTCGGATCTGGTGATGTATTTGCACACGAACAGGAGCTTGATTTACCCCGAGTTCATGGGCGCGTCTCTCGCCGATCTCGGTTTGGGGAGATCGGCGTTGTCGAGACGCGTGGAGGGAGGAGGCGTCACCGAAGCGAACGTTTCGGACCAAAAGCCAGTCTCCACGTACGGTATCGTATCAGTCACGCCTTCGACGTCGTGCATTGATGCATTCCGGGTTATGCGTAACAATTCGGTCTCAGCCGTGGCCATCGTGAGTGAAAAAGACGGAAAGCTTCTCGGTGCCTTTTCGGAGACTGATATCTCCTACTTTGCCGATCCAGATTTTGCCATGGCGCTCGGTTTATCGGTTTCCCAATTTCTCTTCCTTCGTCACAACGCGTTACCAAAGATAACCCACGGCGTGTTCGCCGGCGCAGACGCGTTCGACGCCGCTCTTCAAAATCCTCTCTACGATGCATGGAGAGTCTATTGCAAACTCGAAGACAAACTCGAAGACGTTTTGGAGCTTATGAGCACGGGCGCGGTGCACAGAATCTGGGTCGTCGACGACGATAGAAAACCCATCGGATGCGTCAGTCTCGTGGACATTCTCGCGTTGTTCCAACACTGGGAGTCTCCGGAACAACGCGAACTCGGTTCAAAGAAGAAGAAAGAGGAAGAGTTGACGCCGCAGTTTGAAAAGACGACGGAGAGCGAGTTGAAAGAACGCGTGGTCGCGACCGCACCCGCGGGGCAAGCTGATGAGCAAATGCAAGAGTAAAACACCTTCCGCCTTGCAGACGGTGCGCTAGAAAGGAATGGGAGAAGAGAGAGAGAGAGAGAGAGAGAGAGAGAGAGATGAAGAAAGAAAGAGAAAGAAAGAGAGAGACATTTTACATCTTGTTGTAATCGAGGCAAAATTTAACACGCAATTGAAAAAAAAAATACGCGGAGAGAGAGCAACACAACACATTCATTCGCGCACGCACGCTTGCTCGAATACGACTTCACGATGTTTCATTCACCATCGACAAAACTGTTCAAATCGCAAATCTTTCTCGCGCTCGTGCTCTCTTGGACGCTTCTCGGTTGCCTCGTCGCGTTCGACCACCAAAGTTCGCGAGATGATATCGCAAGCAGCAGCCCCGGGAGTTTTCTTTCTTCTCTGTTCGAGGCGTCGTCGTCGGTGTCTTCGTCGTCGTCGAGGCGCGCGTTGTTGCAAGAAGAAACCGAAACCAACGATGGGGTGACTGCACAAAGTGGACCAATGGCGAGAGCGTCCGTGTGGAACCCGATCATACAGCCGACGACGATTTTAAGGATTGCGCTTCTCATAATCCAGAACGCAGCTCTGAACAATCCAACCGCTGGGTTTCTTCAAATGGTATTGAACACGGAGTTGGCGCTCACGCGGTTCTCGAACGTGTTCGCATCTTTAGCGGCAGGGGTCGTGCAAGATTACTCGCAAGGCGTGTCGAGTTCGAGCTCCATCGGAAACGAATGGGTAATTGATGGCGAGAGCATATTTACGAGCTCAAAGGCGAGCGAGTTCGTGGTAGGCGGAGCGTTCGGACTCGAACAGTTTTTCGGGGTTGGTTTTGAGGTGACGGGCGACGCGGCGGCGGCGATTGCGCAGTTTTTGAAACCGAACCCGTTTAACGAGCTCAAAGAAGAACTCATGGAGTGTCACAGCGATACAAACGGAACGTTTTATCATTTCAACGAGACGTTTTATCATGACGATGGGACAGAGATGGCGAGCGAGACGGCGCAGAGTTTGAATGATTTTTCAAACTGTACGAACACGACGATGTTTCATAAAGGCGATCAAAAAGGAGAAGAAGAAGAAGAAGAAGAAAATGTTGGCCAAAGACGGAAGTTGCAGCAGCTCACTAAAGATGATTTGAAGAAGAGAAAGATGCCAGAGAACGTGCAGAAAATTCTCGTTCATGAGAGGGTCAAGGTGCCTAAATTTCTCGAAAAAGCGGCTGCGCAACACACGCTGAACAGACATCAGGCGCGACAACAAAACGACCACTCCGAGCATCCATCCTTTTTTAACGACGAAGAAAAACGAAGACGTTTGCAAGAAATTGTGAACGACGAAGACGAGAATGGTGACGATGCCAGGAAAGGAAACGTAACGTTCGACGACGTGGAAGCCCTCACGACTGAATGGTTTGATTCGTTTCCCAATGCGTTACCGATTTCCATCAGAGATAATTTTCTCGCGCTTCTCGAAGAAACCATCGTTGATCCTCAAATTCGTATTGAAATTGAAATTATCGTTGCACTTGTTGGCGTCGCAGAACCCGGTCGCGGTACTACGGCGGCTGAAGTCGCCAGTGAAGTTGAATGGACCGGACAAGTCGTTTTACACGGTTACGATGCTGCGATTGATGTTGCTTCTACGTGGGAGACGGCTAACGCAATCGCGGGATCTGCGAGCAAAGGCTTGGCGATTGCTGAGGCGATTAATGACGCGACTGAAATTGTCGGAGCGGTTACAGAAATCGTTGATACCGTGAATGCCATTCAAAGCGAAAATATCCGAGGCGCGGAAAGCGATGGATCAGTCGAGGCGCAAAGCGGCGACGATGGATCGTCAACAATCAACGTTACAGAACTATCGCAGTATGTGAAACCGATTTCTATGAACGACACTGTTCGCGCTCGGAAAGATTCGTACAGCCCCGATACGGCTTCATGTGAAAACGGCGATGGTTTGTGTGTTGATAGCGGCGACGGCCAACGCCGAAGACGACGTGTACTTCTGCAACAAGGACCGATTGGACCTGAAATTATTGGTGGCGGTGGTCTCCAGAACGTTTTGGGACAGTTCACACCGACGGGTGGGGAATCAGAGGCGTTTGGGGCGATTTCTGGCACGTACGCGGCGACCGTTGCCCTTGTGTTTCTTGAACAAGTGAGTATAAACGGCGGATCCATTACGATCATTTGATGACAAAAGGAAGAGATTGCGAAGATAGTACTACTCTATTGCGAAGTTAAGTACTACTCTGGTGCAAACCAATATGTATATAAAACAAAATGGACACGATAATAAATACGAGCAAAAGGCACTTTTATTCACACACAGTCTCTCTCACTCACATGCGTTTGACGCCGGCCAAGCGCTCTTTCAACCGCTCCAACTTCCCGCTCGTCGGCAAGCCTCTCTCTTGCAACAACCGTCTCACGGTGGCTGAATCCATGGCGTCGATTTGCGCCTTCGAAAACTCCGACGGCGCCGCCGCTTCCTGCTTTTTCGCCATATCCGCTTTCGCTTTCGACTCTTCGAACGCTTCGTCCATCTGTTTCCTCAACTGTACCGTTCTCAAGGTCTTCGCTTCTTCTCCTTTCGCTTTATTCCTCGCTTGCATCAAATCGTCGTACAACCCAGCCGCTAACTGGACTGATTTCATAATCTCTCCTTGCGCCTCCGCCGTCGGTCCGACGAACGCACACACTACCGTGATATCGTCCATCTTCCCTCCTCTACCTCCACCTTTGCCCATCATCTTGTTCAATCCTCCAAACAAACCGCCGCCGCCGCCGCTCGGCACTTTCACTTTCGTCCCGGTTTCCTTGGCGTACTTCTCCGCCTCCAAAGAATACGGCGACGCGTACGTCTTATCCTCCGCGTGCGCCCTAGACACGAGGACAATGTCTTCCGCACATTTTGCCATCGTTTCGTAGGACAAACCTTGACTGCAACTGTTCCCGACCACTCTGACCAACTCTTCGTTGAATACGTTATCAAACACGCCGTCGCTCGCCACGACGATGACGTCCCCTTCCATCGCTTTAAACGAGTACTGCTCCGCGCACTCGTTCGCATCGTCCGCGTCCGCGCTCAACGGCATGTATCCCAACTGGAACGGACAGTTAAAATAATGCTGACTCGGGGTGCTTTCAAAAACCACCTCCCCTCCTCGGATAACCTTAAACCCGCTATCGCCGACGTTCGCGGCGCGCAACTGCCCGCTCTTATCAATCTCCACCACGCACAACGTGGACGCCCCGGGTAATTTCGTCTCCTTTTGCGCTTGCAAAATCATCGCTTTGGGATCGCTTCCGCCAAACAACGGATTCGTGGACACTTGGTGCGCTTTCAAACACTCAAACGCCAACACTCTGGCGTACAACCCCGGGTCCACGCCTTGATCGCCAAATCCACCAACCCCGTCCGCGACGCCGATTACCCCTCCACCTTTCACGTCCGGTTTGATAAACCACGCGTCTTCGCCGCCTTTCGCCGTTTTCGCCGGGTGCGGGAGGTTGGAATAGGACGGGATTAATGCCAGTTTTGCCGAGGTTAAGATTACATTTCCTTTCTTCGATGATGATGACGACGAAGACGGTGACGACGCGTTCCTCTGCCGGTGACGATGAGTATTTCTTAACGACGAGAACAATAACGAGGATTCCGACGACGACGACGTCGAGCTGCTGCTCGTCAGCGAAGACGAAAGGACTCTCGAACTCTGTCGCGCGCTTTGAGCGCAGGCAGAAGAGGTCGTCGTCGCAGCTGTCGCGCCAAACATTACAGTCTGTTGTTTTTCTTCTTTTTTTTGCTTTTGAGACAAAAATGAGGATAAAAATGAGGAAGAGATTTTGAAAGAAAGAAATGGTGGTGAAACGTATACAACAACTCTTTGCTCTCTGCGCTGTCGCTCTCGTATTCTCTCTCTCTCTGCGAACTAACTAAAAAAACTTTACCACGATGAAGACAATTTTACGCCGACGATTTGGAGGAGGACAAAACCTTCGTCTTCAATCTTTCCAATCCGAGTTCTGGAGACGTCGTCGCGTGCGCTTCGTACCGGTCGCCCCAGAGCGTCGTCGCCTCGACGCCCGGGTCGTCTTTTTTCAACGTCACGAGATCGTCTCGGATGTTCTTTTCTTTCATGCGAGTGGTGTGTATCGGGCACGTTTCGAGGCCGCAGCACGCTTTAGTGATTGGGTACCAATATTGTAAGCCATATTTGCCGATCGGGTAGCCGTTTCCGCCTCGTTGGCGAGAGAGCGCGGAGAGCATGGCGCCTTCGAAACCGAGAGAGAGCATTTCGTCCACGGTTCTTTTCAAGTGATTTGCGTGTTCTTCTCGGGTCATTTTGAACTCTTCGACGACGGATTTTGCGGACATGCTCTGAATTCTTTTCAAAAAAGGTTCCACGCCGGATGGGAACTCGAAACCGACGTATTGGCGAGGGACGTGGCATCGGTAATCTAAAGTGGCCATCGGGCTGACCGACGGTTTCGGCTCGCCCGGACAATTTTGCCCGCACCCGACTATGGCCGAGAATCCAATTCGATTGATTTCGTATTTTTGATGACCCGGAAGGAGCATGGTGTTCGATTCGCCGAAGGCGCCTTCGCTATCGATCAAAGTAATTTCGCCTTCGTCGCTGAAAAAGACGTTTTGACCGTGGCGGTCGGATTCGGAGAAGAGCAAATCAAACGTCGCCGCGCGAATAACGTTATCGTGGGAGATATTTTTGAACGCGCCAAAGTTAACCGTCGGATCTAAAGTACCCAGAACGGCTTCGATAGACACGCCCGGGGCTTTCTCGTAGAATTGCGCTCTGACACCTTTTTGCAATTTGTGTCCGCCCGTGGAGAAGCCGTCCCACGGCAAGAACGATTTCACCTCGACGGTCCAAGATCGAGGAACGACGGAGGATAAATTCGCCGCGTGGGCGAGTTTATCCAAAGAAGAGATGAACTTAAAGTTACAATCTCCGAATCCGTATCGTCCTCCTTGGACGTGACATTTACCTCCGTATTTGCTTAAATTAATTTTATCGTAATCGCTACATTTGGACGGCACGCCCGACTTTGGATTGTCCGGCGTTTGAGCGTATTTGCCAAAGTTACACCACGCCTTCACAAACACGGTCATCTCCGCGTCCGCTTCTTCTAACTCTTCGTGGTGATTGACGCCAGCGCTGATTTTGTCTTTTTTATCGTCGTCTTCATCGTTGTTCTTCTTAAAGTCGTTGTCGTCGGAGAGTAGAAAATCTTTCTTCAAAATTTTCCCTTTCAAAATCGCGGCGCCGCTCGCGCCGCTGAAGACTTGGACCGATTTTCCTTTAAACTCCGCGCGTTTTATGATCCGAGAGAGGCGCACGTTGCACCCGTAACATTCTTTGCAGTGTACCGGCTTTTTCGTGTTACTTTCATCCTCCATATCCTCTTTGCTCACGCCTGGATTACCTCGAATCTCTTGGTGCTTATTCACCTCCACGCCGTCCACCGGCGCGTCTCCTAAATGACACAACTCGCACGTGTCGCACGAATCGTACGTCCCGTAGTCAATTCTAACGATTGAATCTTCGTCCGTTCGTATTGGTGCATGTACGTTTGGATTCATCGGATCCTCCTCCTTAATTTTCTCAATCATCACCTTCCGTTCGAGCGAAGGATCTTTCGCGTACTCTTTCATCTTCTTCTCTTCTTCGAGCGCCGCCGGCGTCTTGCCCAATTCCGGTCGCACGTCCGCGAACGTTTCCCCGTTCTTCTCCGCTTCCGTCTTTGCAAAATCAGTCATCGCGGCTAAGATTTCCTGTCTGCGTCGCGCGCTGATCTCTTTGAAGAGAGAGGTTAATTTTTTGTTCTCCTCTGCTTCTTTGTTTTTTCCTTCGTCTTTGTCTTTGTCTTTGTTGACCCCGGCGGTGACGAGGACGACGTTCGCGTCGTTCGAAGTCTCCTCTTCTTTTTCCACGTTTTCTTCCACGCCTAGATTGTTTTCGTTGTTTTCGAAATTCTTGTTCTCATCCTCTTTCCTCTCCGACGACGACGAAGAAGACAAAGACAAAGACAAAGAAGAATCCACTTTTTTTCGGTGGTCCTCTTGTTGTCCTTTCGTCGTCATCTTCCTTTCTCGCAAACGTTTCCTCACCTCTCGGTGGTGCCGGTGGAAATTCACGATTGAATTCGTCCCTTCGTTGATAGTCGCAGCGCTCCCACTCGTGCTCCTTTTTCCCGCCTCCTGCGCTGCGTCCGCAGCCTCCACCAAAACCACCCCCGGGAACGAGACGAAAGAAATCATTTTTGTCGCATCGTCGTCGACTTCCCCGAGGGGGGCAAAAGCGCTTCGCACGCGTTCAAAGTTGCTTTCGTCGAAGAAAAAGAAGAAGAGCGACGAGGAGAATACCACCACGAAAAGCATAAAACAACGACTCCTTTCATCGCGTCTTCTTCTTCTTCTTCTCGAAAGAGGTTTTTTTTTCTTCTTCTTCTTCTTCTTCTTCTTCGCATCGTTGTTGTTGTCACTCGTCGTTCTCATCGTCGCACCAACGCGCCGCTCTTCGACTGAGAAGAGATTTGGTTTCGCTCTCGAGCGAGAAAAAAAAACGCTCTCGTCCTTTTGATACTTTTTTGCTCGAGAGAAAGGTCTTCTCGCGTAAAAATCTCTCTCGCCTTTTTTTTAAAGTTTTTCGACAGCCACAAGAAGAAATTTTTTTTTTTTTCGCCAAAAGACAGAAAAGAGACACGCACACAAAGCGAACATGAACCCCCACGCGATTTCATCCACCTCTTTGTCTTCTTCTTCCTCTTCCTCTTTCAACGACGAAGCTTTGAAGACGACGACGATGAAGAAAACTGCTTTCTCTGCTGCTTCGAGGAGGGTTTTTAATAATGTCGTCTTCTCCACGCCAAAAGGACAAAACCAATTCTCGACGACGACGACGAGAAGAGCGACGACGTCTGTGAAAGCGACGACGACGACGTTGTCCTCGAAATCATCCAAAAAAAACGCATCTTTCGGTTTCGGTCGTCGGTGGTGTTTGACGTCACAACAACACCAACCAAAGAGTTCTCATCATCATCACCTTTTACGGAATACTTTTACGAAACAACGCAGCTTTTTTAAAGCGTCCTCCTCGTATTCTTCTTCTTCTTCTTCTTCTCGCGCAGTAACAGTCGCCGGTGCTGCTTCGAGTGCAAAAGAAGCAAAAACATCATCGATGACGCCGGAAGAAATCGCGTCTCAGCCTCGATGGGAACTCGAGAGACACTTCGAGTACGATTCCCCGAACGACGGTAAAATCGATCGCGAGATGGATGCGATCGAGACGCAATGTAAAGAGTTCAAAGCGAAATACGAAGGGAAGTTGAAAGCGGGTGAAAATAATTTGTTGTTGGAAGCGATCGAGATGTTTGAGGAAATCGATATTAAGTTGACGAGAGCGTTGTCGTACGTTTCGTTGGCGTCGGATACGCGATTGGAAGATGCGAAGATGCAGCAAAGAAAAGCGCAACTGATGCAACGGTACGGGTCCTTTCAAGGGAATTTTTTACAGTGGTTCTCGTTGGAGATTGCGAACTTGGAGGAGGAAGACGTCGAAAAACAATACCTTTTACACGACGGAAAGTTGAAAACGAAGTATAAAGCGTTCATCGAGGAAGAGAGACGGTCGAAACCGTATAATCTTTCCAAAGAGGTGGAACGCGCGTTGACGGTGAGATCGGCTTTCGCCGGGAAGAGGCAAGTGGTTGAATTTTACGGCAACGAGTTGAGTCGTTTACGTTTTCCCATGAAAGACGACGAGAGCGGAGAAACGAAGGAGGTGAACATGGAGGTTTTGTTGGCGAAGATGACTTCGAGTAAAGACACGAAGACGAGGCGGGAGTGCATGAACATTTTGAACGAAGGATTGGTAAAGTTTGAGAGAACGTGCGCGTTGAGTTTGAACATGGTGGCCGGGAGCTGGCACATCGAAAACACGGAGAGAGGGTTTAAGAATTTGCGTTCGCAAAGAAATGTCTCGAATAATGTTCCCGATGAAGCCGTGGACTCTTTGTTGACGGCGGTGAAAACGACTGGCGTGGATTTGTGCAAGAAGTATTATCGATTGAAGAAGGGTATTTTGAAAGAGACCCAAGGGTTGGAGGAGTTTACTTGGGCCGATCGCAACGCGACTATCGATATCGGCACCGGGTCTGATTCGTACAGCTGGGAACAAGCGGTGCAGATTTGCAAAGACGGATACGAGAAGTTTTCGCCGACGATGGCAAAACATTTCACCGACATGGTCGAAAGCAAGAGAATCGATGTCCCGGCGGCGGATGGAAAACGAGGCGGCGCGTACTGTTCGTCCTCCTATGGGTGTGGTCCGTTCCAATTGTTGAACTTCACTGGAACCCAAAGAGACGTTGCAACTTTGGCGCACGAATCCGGACACGGCGTGCATTTTATTTTGAGTTATCAGCAAGGTATCCTTCAGTATCACCCTCCTCTCACCTTGGCTGAAACGGCGTCGATTTTCGGCGAAATGATTGTCTTCAGAGACTTGTTGGAGAGAGCTCCGTCGGACCAAGATCGATTACAAATGATCATGGGTAAGTGCGACGATATCATCAACTCCGTCGTTCGTCAGTGCTCGTTTGACGCGTTTGAGGCAAAAGTGCACGAAAAACGACAAAACGGCCAAGTGACGCCGGAGGAAATGACCGAGGCGTGGAAGGAGTGCATGGTTGATTACTACGGGGAGGAAGGCGACGTGTATGATTCGTACAAAGACACTTCGCATTTGTGGGCGTACGTTTCGCACTTCCACAACGTGCCTTTTTACGTCTACTCTTACGCGTTTGCCGATTTAGTCGTCGGGGCCTTATACGGGGTATACGCCAAGCAACCGGAAGGTTTCGAAGAGAAGTTGTTGGATTTGCTCTCGGCGGGAGGAACCAAAGGATTCGTCGAAGCGTTGGCGCCGTTTGGATTAGATCCGGCGTCGGATACATTTTGGAGTGATGCCTTAACCGCGCATTTAGGCGGACTGTTGGACGAAGCCGAGCAGTTGGCGAAGAAGTTGAACTACCAAAAGTAAACGAGAGAGAGAGTAAGAGAGATTCTGTAGCGGCATCAGCATAAGCAGTAAACGAAAGGTGTGTATATAAATAACATATTGTTCATTCATTCGGATGAGAATCATAAAAAGAATATCAATTAAATTTGCACGTTTCCCATCTTCTCTTGAACTGATTTTAGATACGATTCGTGCAATTTCACCTGCGCTTGATACAGTTTTTGCAACTTTTTCGTTTGACTTTTCGTCACTTCTGATCCGTCCTTCATGGTTAAAGGCATCCCAGTTTCGGAATCAAAGGACCCGTACATGTTTTCATTTTCGCCTATTTTAAACATCACTTGAGGCGCAACTTTCGCTTTTTGCCCCTTCTCCTCTTCCTTTCGTTTCTTTTCTTCCGCCAGCTTTTGCTTCGCCAGTAGTTTGCGCTCTTTTTCTTCCTCCTCGCGTTGTCGTTCTTTTTCCAACTCGCCCGGGGCGTACAGTTTCCATAAAGCGTTGCCATCAGGTTTGTCGTCGAGTTTGATGCCAATCGTTGGAAGGACGACGTCGCGAAGTTGATCGCAGAGACCCAAGATTGCGCTCGGAGAGAGCTCTTCTCCTTTGGCGAGCCTTCGGATTTCGTCGCGGAAGGACGTGAGCGCGTCCAACGTTGGCGCTAAAATTTCCTCTTTCGTATCATTGCTCGTCGCAGCACTCATAGTCGCCGTCCCATTACCTCTATCACCCTCAATGCCCGTTTCGATATCGGTAAATCCTAACGGCGCGTTCGCTTCGCCGGAAATTCCCATGCAATTTAAAATGTACGTCACGTATTTCGCCACACTCTCGACTAAAAACGGTCGCAAAGCGTGGTTTGCGTCTTTTTCAACCGACGCCAAGTACGTGTTGAACTCTTTTACCATTGCTAACATAGAAGAAATGACACTTGAGGTGTTGATGTTATCTAATAAGCTCTCGTGGACTTCCTTTTGGCACGCATCGAAAGCATCGGAAAGCTTCTTTTCCAACGGGAGCCAAATTTGATCTTTATCGCACGCGTACTTTGTTCGTCTCAACGCACCTTTAACGGAGTGAAAAAACTCTGCGAATGTCTTTTCTACCCCAATAGCGGCATCCATTTGCTTAAACGTTGCTCCTTTACCTTCCTCTTTGGATATAATTGGCGTTAACTCCATCGGATCCGACCAATTATGTAATAGAAACAAAAACCGTAATTGTCTCGCCGAATATGTCTTCAACGCCTGACGAATAGTTATGAAATTCTTCAAGCTTTTTGACATTTTCAAACCGTCGATGTGCAAATGTCCGCTGTGCGCGAAGAAGTTCACCCACTGCTTGATGTCATAATGTGCCTCGCTTTGTGCCAACTGATTTTCGTGGTGTGGAAAACTCAAATCTATGCCTCCTCCGTTGACATCCACGTACTTTCCCAACACGTCCGAGCACATCGCAGAACACTCGATGTGCCACCCCGGTCTGCCTTCTCCCCACGGACTCGGCCACGATGGTTCGCCTTTTTTCGATTTCTTCCAAAGCACAAAATCGAAATCGTTCCTCTTTTCTGATTCGGCTTTCAATAACGCGCCTTCGCCGTCCATCGCCGCTTCGACGTCGTCCAAAGCCGATTTCTTCAGTTTCGCATACTTATGATTCTCGCTATTTTCAAACGCCGTGACGTCAAAATATACGCTCCCGTTGCTTTCGTAAGCAAAGCCGTTCTTTATGATACCTTCTATGTACTCCACAATTTGTTTCGTATATTCGCTCACTCTGGTCAAACAGTCTGGATTTTTCACCCCTAACAACCGCATGTCCTCCATAAACTCCTTCTCGTAAAATTGCGCGAGCTTCAAATATCCAGTCTGAATTGACCAGTCTTTTCCACCATCCACCGATGCGGTGAACGACGACGAACCGTCCTCCTCCTCTTCATCGTTCGAAAAACCATCTCCAACATCCAAAATCGAACCGTCCGTGTCCAAAGCCTTCGCTCTCAACGCCTCCACCTTCTCGCACAACTCCTTCAGCGGCGCGTTCGTCTCCACCGCCTTTTCAATATCCGCGACGAGATTCTTCACGGCCTCATTCTCTTCCTTCATCAGTGCTTTCTTCGCTCGACTCATCACAAACTCCGCTCTCCGTTTCTGCGCTCTCAAAATAATCTTATCGTCGATATCGGTCACGTTCATCACGAACCGAACCGAATACCCAAAATAATCCTGCATGACTCTCCTCAAAACGTCAAAATTGATGTAGTTTCTCGCGTGCCCCATGTGCGCGGAATCGTACACGGTTGGACCGCATATGTACCATCCTATGCGATTCGGAGAAAGCGTTTGGAACGGTGTTTTTGTCTTCGTGAACGTGTTCAGAATCGAGGGCGGTTGGCGGCCCCCTGACGATGATGATGATGATGATGATGATGATGCCTTTTTTTCTTCTCCTTCCAAAAATTCGTCGAGTTCCCACCACGCGGTCGGGGCGCAGCAGATGCACGACGGACCGGAGAAGGACAAAAGTTTCTTCGAGGCGGAAAAGGCGCCGCCACCTCCCGTGCTTTCGCCGGACATGTCTCTCTTTTTTCGTAGTAAAAGTGTGGTTTTAAGTGTTTTAAGTGGATCTCACCTCAAAAAATCTCGCGAGAATATCCAACGACGACGACGACGATTTAAAGACGACGAGAAGAGATGTTATCAGCAGTAGCGACGACGACATCTTCGACGAAGATGTCATCGTCGTCGTCAAAGTGGAAAAATGATTACTTCGAATGCAACAACGCTTCGGCGTTGCGAGTACTTCTTAAAATGCCCAACGCGAACGCGTTGGCGAGACGAGAGAGACACGAAACATCATCAACGACGCGAGGAGGAAAAGGAGGGGGCGGGAAACGCCGCACGTATTTGATGGAACAGATGCAAAAAGGCAACTCAGCGACGGTAGGAGAGCTCTTTTTTAGCGCGGCTTTGGAGGAAAGGAAGAGAAAAGAGCTGTTACTGGCGCGAGATGAGAACGGGAGTTGTTGTTTGCATTACGCGGTGTACGGAGCGTCCGCGGAGAGCATGAAGTGTCTGGAGATGGTGCTTCTCGAATGCGAGCGACGCGGGGAGCGTCTGGATATGGCGGTGAAAGATTTCGTTGACGGGTCTACGCCGTTGATTTTAAGCGCGTTTACGAACGATACGTTTGTCATCGAAAAGACGTTAGAGCTCACGCGTTTAAACGGGCAACAGGATGAGGTGTTGTATGAGAGAGATAACGGGAAAGCGACTATCGCGGGGCACTTGGCACAAAGAGCGAGGGGAAATGAAGGAATGAAGAACGTTTTGGCGAAAGTCATCGCGTATGCCGGTCCAGGCGGGTGTGGTAAATTGAAAAGGGGCGAGAAGGCGTACTTGATGAAGAAGAAGGAGTTGACTGGGCAACTGAGTGAGTTAGATTGCGATGATTTAGTTTTCATAATCAATTATTGGAGATTAGGAAACTTGTTGAACGCCTCGGCGATGATGGAGAAGAAGAAATTGATCGAAATTATTTTGATGGCGACGCCGTGAGACAGGGCGGGGCGCGCAAGGGTAAAATTAGTGGTAGTACACAGTAGTTACAGTAGTTTATAGTGTCCCGGCGAGCCGCCGACGAACCGATAGTCGACCGATTTCGCGTCTATGAAGTAAAATTTGTCCTTATAGAACTCGTAGCCGCCTCGTAAATCAGCCTCTATGCTTTCGTTCGAGGGACCTTGACTCTCACCCGACTCAGACGTGGAAATAAAGTTAGAAAGCGCAAACCCAAACAAACCAGGTTGTTCTAGATATAACCAATGCCCGCAGTCTTTGCATACCATCGTTTGCGCGTTCTTCATCAAAGATCCTACGTACGCCACGCCTTTCCACGGAAAAATTTGCGTCTTCTCTCCGACAGCCACGAGCGCTGGCTTCTCTAAGCTCCCAACCAACGGTCGCCAATCCAGATTCGTGTGGTCTGCCATCAGCTCTGCCAAAGCTTCTGGCTTGCAACTCAAAGTGCACATTTTCACTTCTTTCTCGCATTTAAAATTAGATCCTTCGGCTACGCACGCGCGTTCGTTACCATCCGCAAACTCAGACAAGTCGGGACCTTTGAGCACCGCACTTTGCAAATTTTTCAACGACACTTCGTCGAAACACCCGGTGGAACCTAGGCACCAATCGCTTCGAACGTTTTGTAATGGCGCTTGATCGACGAACGTGTAATTCTTCACCTCACTTTCACCGAACAGTTCCACAAAACACCAAATAACTGACGCGCCCATACTAGTGCCAACGAAAGAAAACTGTTGATTTTCCGTGCAAATCTGTTTCTTCTTCAACCATTGGATGAGGTCGTGCACGTCTTTTGCCAAACGCGCGATGTGAAATTTGCCTTTCGCGTCGTCTTTACACCCGTGGCCTCGCAGTCTCGGCGCGAGATAGCACGTCTTTTCGTTGTGTTTCAGCGTTTGCATGCAGAATTGAAAATACTCTGGACCACCGCTCCATCCGTGCAATAGTATCACGACGTTTTCTGGAGCGCGCGACGAGGGGGACGAGGAGGAGGACGACGACGACGCGTTGTTCGCAAAATTACGTCCGCCACCCCATCGGAGGAACTCGATTTGAAACCCGTCGTTTGCGGTCGGATACGCGTCTTCGACTTGCATTATTTTTTTATGAAGATGAAATTCAAACAAACGCTCGACGTGGCAGTCTTCGTCGAAGAAGTGTTGCTCTTCTTCTTCTTCTTCTTCTTTGATGTTGTTGTTTTTGTCGTTCGTGTTCGTGTTGTTGTTGTTGCTTTGCGCAATGTTCTTTCGCTGTGTGGTTTTTGAAGTGTGAGAAATTGGAATTGGTCAGTTTTTACTTTTTTGTCGGGTGGTGAGCAGTGAGAGATGTTTTGAATTTTTTCAGCGCGAGTTGCAAGACTGCAAGAGGGAAACAGCGTGGAATGTGAAACCGACCAGAAAATGGACAGAGAAACGGGGCCGGTAGGGCCTAATTCCCTATGAGATGACAAAGGTGATGGTTTAGTTTTAAGCGATTCATGTATTTAGACGTTTTTATCGCTACACTTACTATTTAGAGCTCTCGCCACAGCGTCGCCCCAAAACGTGACGATACTTTTCTAAGGTATATAAGTAAAGGTGGTTTTTAAAAACAACGTGATTTTATGCCAAAAGACACGCCATATAACCGCTCGTGCCGGTGGCGACGATTTCCGTGACTGAACCGTCGTGATATTGACACCAACAATCACCCTCTGAACCCATGTTGGCGATTTTGGCGGTCGGACACTCCGTGCGAACCAACTAGCTTTGATTCAATACACACGATCTCGCAGGACCAGTGACGGCGTCGGTGCACGAGAATTTCGCTTGAAATGCAGTCGCGCCTTCAAACATGTACGGTTGCTGAGTAGTTGCGGCATCTCCAGTCCACGAGGAAATGTCGTGATTAAATGCAGTGGCACCACGAAACATAGCGTTCATAGCCGTTACTCCAGACGTGTCCCATCCCGAAATATTTCTGTTGAAAGCAGAATTTTTAAATGTCGCCCACATGTTTGTAACTTTGTCCGTCTTCCAACCCCCGATGTCTTGGTTGAACACAGAAGCGGACTCAAACATATATGCCATACTCGTCACTTGCGCTGTGTTCCAATTCCCAATGTTTTGGTTGAACGCAGAAGCGAAATAAAACATGTGAAGCATAGTCGTCACTTTCCCTGTGTTCCAACTCCCAATGTCTTGGTTGAACGCAGAAGCGGACTGAAACATAGCATACATAGTAGTCACTTGCGCTGTGTTCCAATCCCCAATGTCTTGGTTGAACGCAGAAGCGGAGTGAAACATAGCATGCATAGTAGTCACTTTCTCTGTGTTCCAACTCCCAATGTCTTGGTTGAACGCAGAAGCGACATAAAACATACGATGCATAGTAGTCACTTTTCCTGTGTTCCACTTCGAAATGTCGCCGTTGAATGTACTTTTACCACCAAAGCCTTGAAAACCTCCATCATATCCACTCATATCTTCCACCAAACTTGTGTCCCAATTCGGCATCGTCCCGTACCAAACCTCTTTCGATCGAGCCCAGACTATACACTCTCCAGTCACCTTAATCGCTGTAGATTCATCCAAACATTCTGTGACAAAAGTATGCCAGCTCGCGTCTGGGATTGGCGATGGACCTTCGCACGAATACGCAGGACCAGTGACGGCGTCGGTGCACTTAAATTTCGCTTGAAACGCAGTTGCGCCGGAAAACATGTCAGTTTGCGCCGTCGTCGCTGCCGTTCCAGTCCACGAGGAAATGTCGTGGTTGAACGCAGAAGCACTATTAAACATGTATTGCATATCTGTTACTTGCGACGTGTCCCATTCCGTAATGTCACCATTGAATGTACTTTTACCCCCAAAGCCTCTGAGCACAGTTCCATCCGATCCGTTCATATCCGTCACCAAACTTGTATCCCAATTTGGCATCGTCCCGTAATTATTTCCGGAAGCCCACTCAGTGCACTCGCCGGTAACTTCGGCCCCTTCTTCGGCCAAACACTCCGCGACAAGGGCGTGCCAACTCGCATCCGGGATAGGAGTGACGGGGGGCGGCGGCGGCGGCGGCGGCGACGGCGGCGACGGCGGCGGCGACGGCGGTCGGATCGTCTCGCGCGTGCACGCGCTAATCGGTCCATCTCTGTCGCAGCTGAACTTTTCTCCGAAAGCTTTCGCGTTGATGAACACGTTTGGTTGCACCGTAGTCGCGCCCAAACCTTGCCACATCGATATATCGCGATCAAATGCGTTTGCCGATTCAAACATTGATTCCATGTTTTGAACGTTCGCCGTGTTCCATCCGCTAATGTTTTGATTAAACGCAGACGCGTTTCGAAACATCTCCCTCATCGTGATGACTCTTCCAGTATCCCACTGACCGATGTCTTGGTCAAACGCAATACTATCGCGGAACATTCCTTCCATGGTTGTGACTTGCAAAGTGTTCCACGATCCAATCTCGCCGTTAAACGTCGGATGCGCTTTAAACGCGTCGAGCATCTTGGTCACTTTGCTCGTGTCCCAAATACGCATCGCTCCGTAACTCGTCGAACGCCCATACGACGCGCACTGACCCTCAACGGGGGATTCTTGAAGACACTTTTGAATGGCGTCCATGAAAGTGGCATAATTATCCGGTGGAAGTGGTTCGCAATCGTCCCAGCGTTTCAAAGGATCCGTCGTATAGCACCAAATGTTCGTATGTTCATCTGGATTTCTGCAAAAGTTGTGGTCGCCAACCAAAGTGTACGAGTGCGCGTGCGGGTCTTCCGAGCTCCAATTCATGCACGCGTACCCATTTTTCGTCTTCGCTTGACACCCAACGTAATCGACGCCCCCGGTTCCAGAAATTGTTTCGTTGCACGCATTTTCAATCGGAACTTGCGCGCACGCCTTTAAAGGACCGTCTTCTCCACAAATCGAGCCGTACTTTGACAGAAACGCCGTCGCCCCCGAAAACATTCCAGTTTGAGCGACAATGGTAGCTTTTCCGGTCCATTTTGAAATGAATTCATCTCGATTAAAAGAGATCGCGTCGCGAAATAAAAACGCCATGTCGAGCGCGTTGGACGTATCCCACGCGCTCACGTCCCGATTGAACGAATACGCCCGAGAAAACATCGCTCCCATCGATTTTAACTTCTTCACATCCCAATTACCAATCTCGCCATTGAAACGAGAAGCGTACTCAAACATGCGCTGCGTTGTCGTCACTTGCGACGTGTTCCATCTACTCAAATCTCCATCAAAAGCGGAAGCTTTGAAGAACATTTTGCGCATGGTCGTGACGCGCGACGTGTCCCAATTCGACAAGTCTCCGTTGAATTCCGCCTTTCCCGCAAATCCAATCAAAGTCGACGTAGTTTCATTTTCACCGTTCATGTTTGTCACCCAACGCGTGTTCCATTTCGGCATAACTCCAAATCTCATAGTCCTCGATCCATATTTTTCGCACAAACCGGCGACGGGATCTTCGGCTAAACACTCGCGAACGGCGTCGTAGAACATCGCATCCGTGAGACAGTACAACTTAGATTTACACTCGCAAGAGTGCACGGGGCCACTGTATTGATTGTCGCACGCGAACTTCTCCGAAAACGCCGTCGCTTGGTAGAATATGTAATGCTGATACGCTTTCGCGTCGTTCCATCGAGTAATACTCCCGGTAAACTTGGACGCCGCCCAAAACATGTATTGCATATTTGAGACCTGTGAAACGTCCCATCGACCAATTTCTTGGTCAAAAACTTTCGCCGTGTGAAACATATTTCCCATGTGCGTCACCCCCGACACGTCCCATTTGCCGATATCTTGATTAAACGCCTTCGCGTTTTGAAACATTTGATACATGTTCGTCACCTGCGATACGTTCCACTTCGAAACGTCCCCGTTGAACGTTTCTTGACAGGTGGTACCAAACAGAGGATACTCGTTCATATTCGTAATCTGACTCGTATCCCAGTTTGGCATCGTTCCGTATCCCGAACTACTTCCATAATTCGGGCATTCGCCAGTAACGCAGCCGCTTTCGCTCAAGCACGCCGTAATCGCAATCGTGAACGTTGCATCCGTGAGCGCTTTCACCGATGCCACAGGCTCAATCGGCGGTGGAGGTGAGGCAATCGGCACCGTTGTCGTCGGCGGCGGTGGCGGTGGCGGT
>Ga0255755_1001288_pt1 | contig 22910 bp, 20 predicted proteins | sample 011ome_18_FD_179955 | JGI IMG/M metagenome (GOLD analysis project Ga0255755, IMG submission 179955) | Coastal salt marsh microbial communities from the Groves Creek Marsh, Skidaway Island, Georgia - 011501BT metaG (version 2) | ecosystem: Environmental > Aquatic > Marine > Intertidal zone > Salt... | reverse complement strand
ACAAATCATTCTTTGCATCAAAAACTCCTGGAAGATCGAACATTCTGTGAGAACAAGCACAACATAAACTATCTTGAAGGATCATTTTTAGAAAAATGAATGGCAAAGAATATAATCCAGCTGAAATAGAGGGCTTCATACAGAAATCATGGAAGAAGAATAATTCTTACAAGGCTTCGCCCTCTCCAACAAAAGAAAAATTCTACTGCTTGTCAATGTTTCCATATCCTTCTGGAAAATTACATATGGGACATGTTCGAAACTATACGATTGGAGATGTAATTTCTAGATTTAAAAGGATGCAGGGCTTTAACGTTTTTCAACCAATGGGATGGGATGCATTTGGCCTGCCGGCTGAGAATGCAGCAATTAAAAACAAAGTTGATCCGCAAAGCTGGACCGAACAAAACATTGCAAATATGAAATCACAATTAGAGAGACTTGGATTTAGTTATGATTGGTCGAAAGAACTTAAAACCTGTGATCCTAATTACTTTAAATGGGAACAAGAAATTTTTACTTTGCTGCAAAAAAAAGGGTTGGTATATAGAAAAAAATCCCTGGTGAATTGGGATCCTGTTGATGAAACAGTCCTAGCAAATGAGCAAGTAATTGATGGAAAGGGATGGAGATCTGGAGCAACCATTGAGCTAAAAGAAATCGATCAGTGGTTTTTAAAGATCACTGACTATGCAGATGAATTGCTTTCATCAGTTGAAAAATTGGATTGGCCAGAAAATGTTAAAGTCATGCAGAAAAACTGGATCGGCAAATCATTTGGCTCAGAAATAAAATTCCCTCTTCTTAAAGATGAAAGTCTAACTGCCTTTACCACAAGAATTGACACTATATATGGCGTAACTTATATAGCTATTTCTCCAAACCATCCATTGGCTCAAAATCTTGCTAAAGAAAATCCAGAAATCAGTGACTTTGTTAAACAATGTAACGAAACTAAAATGGCGGAAGCTGACATGGCTAAGGCAGATAAATTAGGCTTCAAAACAAATATAAAAGTTAAGCATCCTTTCATGGATATTAGTCTTGATGTATGGATTGCCAATTATGTTCTCATGGACTATGGAACAGGAGTGGTTATGGGCGTTCCCGCACATGATGAAAGGGATTATGAGTTTGCCCAAAAATATAATATCGAAATTAAAAAAGTAATCGAATGCGATGAATTACCATCTTCAAAAAAAGGAATACTTATAGACTCTGATTTTTTTACTGGCCAGGAATCAGATGAAGCGATTCGCAATATTAATACTTATTTAGAAAAAAATAAAATGGGTAAAAGTATTGAGAATTTTAGACTTAGGGACTGGGGTGTGAGCAGACAAAGATTTTGGGGCTGCCCAATACCTGTTGTCTATGAAAATGGTGAGCCTATTTTTTTAGAGAATAAAGATCTACCAGTGAACTTACCAAAAATTGAAAATGGAGAATCTCCGAAACCACTAAGTCAAAATAAGGATTTTTTTGACCTGGGGTCTGGAAAAACCCGTGAAGTTGATACTTTTGACACATTTGTAGATTCATCATGGTATTACGCAAGATTTACCTCAGCAGATAATAATGAAAAAGCTTTAGATGAAAATTCAAAGTATTGGCTTCCTGTAGACCTTTATGTTGGTGGAATTGAACATGCAATCTTACATCTTCTTTATTCAAGATTTTTTCATAAGGCAATGAGAGACATTGGTCTGGTTGAGGGTGATGAGCCTTTTAAAAAACTCCTTACACAGGGCATGGTGCTTAAAGATGGCTATAAAATGTCAAAATCTAAAGGTAATACTGTAGACCCACAAAAGTTTATTGATGAATATGGGGCTGACACAATTAGGCTTTATATGATGTTTACTTCACCGCCTGAGCAGTCCCTAGAATGGTCAGATACTGCAATTGAAGGCTCCTATAGATTCTTAAAGAGAGTTTGGAATCTTGTATCAGAAAGAAAGCAATTTTCTGAACAGCAACCAAATGAGTTCACAAAACTCGAACTAGAACTTCGCCAAAAAAGTCATAAAACTCTAAAAAAAGTTACTCATGATTATGCAGAGCGCAATTCATTTAATACTGCAATAGCATCAATCATGGAGTTATTAAATGCAGTGCCTGAATCATTTAAAGCTGATGATGCAACAAAAGCCCAAAGATACTGTTTGGATGAAGTGATTCGGTTTACATTGAAAATGTTATCGCCAATTACTCCACATATCAGCCTATATTTATGGCAGCAGTATTCAGGGTCGGAGGATAATGATTTTGAGAGTTCTTGGCCAAAATTCAATGAAGATTTTCTTAAATTAGAAGAGTTTCAACTCATCATTCAAGTTAATGGAAAAGTTAGGGGAAAAGAGAATATTTCTGTGGACACAGATCAAGTTGAATTAGAGAGACTTGCACAGAAAAATGAAAATGTTAAAAAAATTCTAGCTAACCAACCCATAAAAAAGGTAATCTACATAAAAGAAAAATTAATAAACTTTGTAATCTAAATGAACTATATCTCTCCTTTCGACGACTACCCAATTCATCAAGCCATAGAACCCATCACTATACCTGGACCTACTGATAGAAATTTTTATGATAGATATTTTTTCAATGGAATGGATCCTGAGCAGGAATATATTTTTGAAATAGGCATAGGCCTTTACCCAAATAGACATGTAATTGATGCTCACTTCAGCATTTCATTCAAAGGTAAACAATATTCATTTCATGCCAGTCAACGCTTAGATCAAAGGAGAGTTCCAATAAGCATTGGTCCTATGTGCTTAACAATTGATGAGCCCATGAACGAACTCACATTTTCTCTAAAAGATCCTGACAACAAACTCAATTGTGATCTTAAATTTTCAGCTAATTCTGTTGCGCATCAGGAACCTCGGTCGCTAATGATGGAAGGCACTAGAACCATTATGAATACAATTAGATTTACTCAGCTAGGTAAATGGACAGGTGAAATATCCACTGAAGCTGGAACACTTAATCCTCAGGCAATATATGGAATCAGAGACAGATCGTGGGGTGTTAGACCAGTGGGAGAGCCAGAAGGTGGTGCGCCTGGAATGCTTAACCAAGAGCCTGGTGTTTATTGGTGCTGGGCTCCTGTACATTTTAATAACTTCTGCACACAGTTTGGAACATTTGAAGATCGAGATGGCAATACAACACAGATTTCTGGGCATAAATTACCTCTATATGAAGACATGTCCTCCGTTCCATCTGAGATTGAAGTTGAAACTATCCACTCTCTTCATCACTCTGTTAATTGGCAGAAAGGATCTCGCTGGGCCACAGGAGCAAAAATTTCAGGCATGCTGGAAAATAAAGAGAAATTTGATCTTCAGCTAGAAACAATGGGCCCTATATTTTTCTGCAAAGGCATCGGCTATCAGCATGATGAATGGAAGCATGGAATTTGGAAAGGTGAATGCGAAACAGGATATGAAGTTTGGGATTTATCAGAAATTGACCCGGGAGACTATACATTTTTTCATACTCATCAAATTGCTAAAGCAACATTAGGCTCTCAAAAAGGTATCGGGATGCTAGAGAACTTAGTAGTTGGAAGACATGCCCCATCCGGGTTTGAAGATTTCTTTGATGGAGCAAAATAAATTTAAAAAGCATTTATCGATACTGATAACTTGTTTCTTAATTTCGAATTGTCAGTTCAACTGGGTAGAAGAGCGTAAGATATATCTAAACAAAATTGAATTTGGATTGGGTATCGAAAATTCATTTAAACAAAAAGCAAAGAAATTTTTTACCCAAGATCTATCTAGCAATAATCTCGGTCTTAAAATATTAAATCTACAATTTAAAAAAAGGAATTTTTATGAAGGCTCTTCGGCCAGAGCAAAACAAATAGAAATTATTGGCGAGCTTAAATATAACTTCACAAATACACCCTCTAACCAAATTAATACTCTTCAAGTTTCAAGCTGGATCCCTGTGAATGAAAATAATGCACAGGCAGAAATAAACGCTCAGAATAAGATTATTGAGGATTTAGAATTTTTGTTACTAGAATATCTGGTTGAGGAGTATTGGCTAATTGAAAGTTAATTTTCTAAATTTTTCTGATCCCAAAGATTACAAATATTTTCTGATCACCGGTGGCGAGCTTATATTAAAACAAGAAGTTGTTGAGCAGATTTTCAAAAAATTAAAAAATGCTGGTTTCAGCGAGAAGATATCCATATCACAAGATGAATTAGAGAGCTTGCATGAAATAGTGTCAAAAAATATTGGTGGTTCCTTGTTTCAAGAAAATCTAATAATTCATATCAAACATACTTCAGGAAAATTTCCTGAAAAAATAAAATCCCTTCTTGAAAATGAAGAAATATTTAAATCTCCTAATATTGCGTTAATCATTGAATCTAGCATTGAAAAAACTCCGACAAGTGGAACATGGATTAAAAACTTTGATGCTAATGGTCTCATTATTAATTGCAGCAAACTCAAAATAATGGAAGAAAAAATCTGGCTTAAAAGACAGTTAAGCTTTTTACCAAAAGAGTTACTTCCAAAATTTGGAGGCTCAATTTTTCAAAACAATGAAGCAAATCTTCTGGGTCAAAAAAATGAAGTTTCTTTTCTCAAGCTCCTTTTTTTAAATAAAGATGATTTCAGTGAAGAGAAAACTGATCACATAATCTTTGGATCTGGGATCAGTGTATTTGAGCTTGAGGATTTATTAATCAATAGAGACTTTAAAAAAGCACTTAAGACGATCAATTTCATGAAAGAGCATGATCGTCAGAACTCTGCTCCAGTTATTTGGGTAATTGCCAAAGTGATCAACGCCTGTCTAGAATCACTCAAGGCTTCAAATAAAAAATCTGCACTAGTTAATAGCGGAGTATGGTCATCCAAAATCAATCTATACTTAAATCTAATTCAATCAGCGTCGGCAAGAGAATTCTTAAGTTTAAATGAAGAGATACTTAATGTTGATCTAATCAATAAAGGTTTAATGAAAGCAGAGACTTGGGATCAGATTGAAAGAGTTATTCTGAAGCTTCAAGATGCAACCGCATAGCAGAATTAAAAAGCTCCTCAACTTCACGATATCCTTGGTAATTCTCTTCTAGCTTATACTCAGTTCCATTCAAGTTGATCAAAGGCAGCATGCCTTTAGTTGAACTGGTTAACCAAATACAAGGAGAGTTATTAAAATCTGAAATAGCGCAGCTGCCCTCTTTTACAGAATAAGGAGTGTCTTGAAGTGCTGCAATTAAAATCTCTCTTGTAATACCGGGAAGAATATTTTCAGACAAAGATGAAGTTCTAACTGATCCGTTAGAATCAAAATAAAATACATTACTTGCTCCTGCTTCAGTCATAAAGCCGTCTCTGTGCATTACAACTTCTTGGCAACCCTGCAACTTAGCCTTATTCATGGCTAAGATATTACCTAGCAAAGATGTGGATTTAATGTTGCATTTCCCCCACCTCTCATCATCACATAACATGGCACTGATCGGATCAGATGCGAAGCTTGTAGGCATCGCATAACCAAACCTTTCTATCTCAAGATCATCTTGAAAAATATGTGATCTAATTGGGTCAACACCTCTAGATATTTGGTAATAAACGTATCCATCTTGATTGCTTAAAGTAGCAGCAAGCATTTGAATATCATTGATTGCGCTCTCAAAATTGACATTTAAACTCATAAGATTAGTGCTTTGGGTCATTCGAGCTAGGTGCTCTTTAAAGCACAAAGGTCTTCCTGAAAAATATGGAATAACTTCATAGATGCTATCTGAAAAAGTGTAAGCTCTAGATAGTGGCGATACCTTGATTTGATCGAGTGTATTTAATTTACCCTGATATATCGCAGGAATATTAGTCATTTTGACCAATAGAGAATAAGCTCTTAATCCAAAATACTATTCGAGCCCAGATTCTTCCAAAGAAACCTTTTGCCTTTACAGATTCAATGGCTACAAGTGGAGTCGAAAGAACCACTAGATCATTAGAAATAAACTCAACTTCGCCTATTACGTCGCCCTTGGATACGGGAGCTTGAATATAATTTTTAAATTTATAGTTTGCTTTTATATTTTTGAAATCTGATCGAGGCAAGGTTAATAAAATGTCTTCATTTGTACCCAAAGCAACTTCATCCATTTTTCCTCCCCAAACCTTAGCAGCGGTGATCTCGGAATCTTTTGTAATTAATTTTTGTGTGGCAAAAAACCTAAATCCATACTCCAATAGTCTTTGGGATGAAGTTAATCTTTCACTTTCAGAGGGGCTGCCAGCTACCACTGCAATTAATCTCATATCATTACGCTTAGCCGAAGAAATTAAACAATAGCCAGCAGATTCAGTGTGACCTGTTTTGACACCATCAACAGTGTCATCTCTCCACAAAAGACCATTGCGATTGAGTTGTCGAATGCCACTGAATGTGAATTCTTTTTCTTTATATGTAGCATAGTGATCAGGAAAATTATTTATTAGTGCTTGTGTTAAGTTAGCAAGATCTCTGGCTGATGAAAAGTGATTGGGATCTGTCCAGCCAACAGCATTTTGAAACAAGGTATTACTCAATCCCAATTCAGATGCATAAGCATTCATAAAATCAACAAAGCCTTCTTCAGAGCCTGCAACATACTCAGCCATTGCAACGGTAGCATCGTTTCCAGATTGAATAACAATTCCAGAGAGTAAGTCTTGAACTGACACTCTTTTTCCAGCCTCAATAAACATTTTAGAACCACCTGTTTTCCAGGCTTTTTCACTGATTAAAACTTTATCATCCAGGCTGATAGCCCCAGAAGCTATCTGATCCGCTATCACATATCCACTCATAACTTTCGTCATGCTTGCGGGAGAAATTTGATTATCAGCATTAAATTCAGCTATCACCGTATTTGTGCTGGCTTCGATCAAGATGTAACTATCTAAGTTTAATTTTGGCGCCTTTGGCACCATAGACTGAGCAATCCCATCTATGCTTAGGGAAACAAGTATTAGAAGACAAATTATTTTTTTCATAAAACTTTACTTAAATTCTAATGATAAATCATACACGGCTTTAGCGTAAAAATGACTACGGTTATATTTAGTAATCGCAATAAAATTATCATCACCAATAAAATATAGATCCTTTGGCTTGTTTAAGATGATGGTTTGTCCACTTCTAATGAGATTTTTATCTTTAATATTATTGATAGTCATGAGCTGCTTTAATTCAAGACCATTATTGATTGCAATAGATAATAAACTGTCCCCATTTTTTATAATATATTTTTCTTCAAGCCCTTCAGTAAATTGAAGGGGTATAAATTTACTCAAATTGGATTGATGTTGGTATGTTTTATTCACTTGATTCATCTCAACTTCTCTAACTATATTGCCATCTCTTCTCCAACCATGTTTTTGAAGATAATTGGCAATGCTCGCTACAGCATCAGGGACTGAATTAAATAAATCAGCATATCCATCGCCATCATAATCTACTGCATATGCCCTGTAACTGGATGAAATAAATTGACCATAGCCCATAGCCCCAGCATATGATCCTTGAACAGAATTAATATCTAAATTATTTTCCCTTGCAAGAAGAAAGAATTGAATCAGCTCACTTTTAAAGAATTTTGATCTTCTAGGAAAATCAAAACCAAGCGTTGCTAAGCTATCCAATACTCTATAGCTCCCTTGAATCTTTCCATACCTAGTTTCTACTCCTAGAATTGAAGTAATAATTTCTTTGGGAACTCCAAAATCATTCTCCACTTGCTGAAATAAATCAAAGTTTTCTTTTATAAATTTTTTACCATTAGAGATGCGCTGTTTTTCTAAGAAAAGTTTTTTGTATCTGTCCCACGTCCATGTAAATTCTGCAGGAGATGACATTGATTTAAGAATTTGCTCTTGTTTCTTTGCTGTTTGAAGGGTCTTTACAAGATAGCTTTCATCAAATCCATGTTCCTTTACGAGGGTGTTAATGACATCTTGTGCTTCTGGATGCTTAGAATAATCAGCAAATATATAGTTTGTAAATAAAAGAGCGAGTATGAAAAGAAATCTCATTGTGGTAAAAATTTTTTATGTGTTCCCATAGACACAATTATGCCAAAAGCAAGAAATAATGAAATCAAGGAAGAGCCTCCCTTGCTAATAAATGGCAGAGGCATACCAACAACTGGGAGCAAGCCTACAACCATACATAAATTTATAATTAAATTAGCTGCAAAAGTAAGACTCAGCCCTCCAATAACTAATCTGCAAAATCTATCTCTTGCACTTAATGCTAAGTACAGACACCTCAATAATATAAATAAGTATATGCTTAGCAACAATAGCACTCCAAGAAACCCAAACTCCTCTCCAATAACAGAAAAAATAAAATCAGTTTCTGTTTCTGGAAGAAAGTTTAAGTGTGTCTGCGACCCTTCTCCAAAACCCTTCCCCAATAATCCTCCTGAACCAATTGCAACTTTAGATTGAATAATATTCCAACTCGCACCAAATGGATCTGATTCTGGATTAAAAAAAGTTGCAATTCTTTGGCGTTGGAAGGGCTGTAAAATAATATTCCATATAAATGGTGAACTGACAACCAATAATGCAAATGATCCACCAATAAAAGTCCAGCTTAAACCTGAGAGAAAAAGAACAAACAATCCTGAGAAAGCAATAATTAGTGCTGTCCCAAGGTCTGGCTGCCTAAAAACAAATAAAAAACAACAAACAATAACGAGCAAACTAATAGCAATTTCCTTTTTTTGTATTGGTAGCTTTTTGTCAAATAAAAAATTAGCCAAGAAGATTGGTACAGCAAGTTTTAAAAATTCTGAGGATTGAAATGAAAAAGGACCTACCCTAATCCATCTTTGAGCTCCATTAATTTCAGCTCCAAACAGGTAAGTAATACCCAATAATAAAAATGAAAAAGTTAAAAATAAAACTGCGTTCCTTCTGAATATGTCAGGATCAAGTTGGCTGATGGTAATCATGAGAATGAATCCTGCAACAATATATACAAATTGTTTTAAAACGATGCTTGTATCCATATTTGAAGCAGAAAATAAAAAAAATAGCCCAAGAATAGACAGTAAAAAAAGGCTAAAAAATAAATAAGGATCAAAATATATTTTTTGCAGTGATTTATTCATTTATTAAGCTCTTTAAAACCTCAATTGCAACTGGCCCAGCAACTGCTCCACCACTTTCACCATTTTCAATTACCACTGAAACTGCGTATCTGGGATTTGGCATTGGACCAAAAGCAATGATAATTGAATGATCCCTTAATAATTCTGAGGTTCTTACATCTTGGTAAGCCTCCTTACTATCGAGGCTTACAAGTTCAGCTGTTCCTGATTTTCCAGCCACTTGAAATTCTTTTAGATTACGTATGCTTCTGGCAGTTCCATAATCGCTCTCGATCACTCCAAGTAAAGCTTCATGCATTTTTTTCCAATCAGAATTACTTATTTTTTCGTCTTGCCAGATTTTTAATGATTTCTTTTGGTTATCTACACTTGCAAGAGAGGGTTGAATATATTGCCCTTTAGTAGCAAGAATAGCAGCATAGTTAGCGAGCTGCATTGGGGTTGAGACTAAATACCCCTGCCCTATACCTAAATTAACTGTATCTCCCTTCACCCAGCCTTTATTCATTATGCTGTATTTCCACTCAGGAGAGGGAACAAAAGCTGGGTCTTCTGCAAAACAATCTTTGCAAACTTTTTTACCAAAGCCAAAACTGGATAAATAATTAGATAAATCTATGATATCTGCTTGATAGGCAAGAGAGGTAAAGTAAGTATTTGAGCTGACTAAAAATGCCTTATGCATGTTTACTTTGCCATGACCGCCCTTTCTCCATCCTCTAAAAACTCTTCCTGTTTCTGGTAGAGTAAAAAATCCAGGATCTTCTATCTCAAAATCCCAGTTCACAATATTATTTGATAACCCATACATACCAATTGCAGGCTTAATTGTTGAAGCAGGCGGGTATCTTCCTTGAACAGCTCTGTTAAAAAAAGGTTTGTCAGAATTATTAATTAAAGTTTGAAAGTTATTTTCACTCATCCCATTTGATAGCTCATTGATAGAGTATGTTGGAGAGCTATATAAAACATTAATGCCACCAGATTCTAGATCTATAGCTACAACCGCACCTTTTCTATTGCCGAGAAATTTAGCTGCACTTTTTTGCGCACCAATATCCAAATGGGTATATAAGTCGAGCCCTTTTTTTGGCTGAGTAAAAGATAATGATTGAATCAATTGACCTCTGGCATTCATTTCAAAAATTCTTTGGCCATGCCGACCTCTCAAATGATCTTCATATTCCTCTTCCAATCCTGACTGACCTTTAATCAGTCCATGAGCATATTTCAGCTCTACATCTTTCCAATGACTTCTAGGAATTTCTGGCATTGATTCAAAGTCGCTATCAATCCTTGAGGTATACCCCAAAACATGAGAAAAGATATTTGGGTAATCACTAACTCTTCTGAATCGTTGCGCTATAAAAGCATTCTGAAAATTAAAACTTCTTACCTGAAACCTAGAAATTTCTTCAGCAGAAAGATCTTTTTTTAAAACTAGCTCCTTGTTTGCAAATGCTTTATCTTTTTGGAGTTTTTTGTACCTTGATATCTCCTTTTCAGAGAGTGAAATCACTGGCTTAATTTTTTCTATAAAAGAATCTATATCAACGATTAGATTGGGACGAGTGATTAAATCATAAGTTGGTTGATTTTTTACTAGAACATTTCCATTTCTATCATAAATCTCTCCCCGAAGTGACTGCACAGGCACTGCATAATTTTTATTGTTCAATGCAGCAAGTTGATAATCTGAATACCCGGAGACTTGCAAAGCAAAAACTTGAACAAGAACAGCTATTAGACCCAAGACCATAAGACCAAAAAGCAAGGCTGCTCTTACAGAGAAATTATTCTTTTCAACTTGTCTTTCTTCAAAAATCATTATTTATGATATGGGTGATTTCTATGAATTGTACTGGCTCTATAAATTTGCTCCATTAAAAATATTTTAAAAAGTCTATGAGGAAAAGTTAATTCAGAGGCTGATAAAATTAATTGCGAAGATTCAAAAAGTAGCTCGGATGAGCCATGGGAGCCACCAATAATAAAATTAATATTATTACCAGAATCCATTTGATCCTGTAAGAGATTTGCAAAACCAAGACTATTAATTTTTTTTCCCTGCCTATCCCAGAGAATAACATATGCATTCTTATCAACATGCTTCAAAACCTCAGCAGCCTCAGCCTCTATTGAAGAAGTTACATCCATTGAATTTGAAGCGAATGGTTTGACCTCAGCATAGGAGATTTGAAAATGATTGGGTAACTGCTTGGAATAAAATTGAAGTGCCTGTTTTTCCCAATCAGAAGGTTTGTGAGTAATGCTGATGATTTTGCATTTCATCATGCAGAAGCAAGCGTCTTTTCACCCCATAAACTTTCTAAATCATAAAATTCACGAGTTTCTTGTTGCATAATATTCACGACAACATCTCCACAATCGACCAAAATCCATTCTGAGTCCTCCTGACCTTCAATCCCCACTAGATGCTGTTGGTGAGATTTTATGGACTCGATAAGTTTATTGGAAATTGCTTTTGCATTTCTTGAAGAAGAAGCCGTGGCTATGATAAACCAATCAGCAAAACCCGAGATATCTCTAATATCTAAAACAAGAATGTTTTGAGCCTTTAGATCCTCCAGCGCTTCGCAGCATATTGTTTTTAAATCAAGATTTTTCATAGCAGCAGTTCACCTTAAGATGCATATTGAGGTTGGTTGAATTAATTTTAATTTTACGTCCAAGCTTAGTAAGCAGAATATCTAACTTAAATGAATAAATCTATTAAATATTTCTAATTTGTATATTCTCTCAGCCAATCTTTTGATTAAGATAGATAAATGAATTCTATAAACTCTGTCATCCTTTGGTTTTCTGATCATCCAGCAGTATTGATAGGCTTAGGGGCATCCTCTATTCTTATATTTATAATAAGTATTTTAGGTATTAGCTGGTTTGTAGCTCAGATGCCCGAGGATTATTTTCTATCATCGAAAAGGAAGCCTTCAAAATGGCTGAGGCAAAAACCAATTCTAAAATTGGCAGTATTGTTTAGCAAAAACATCATTGGTTACTCTCTTATTATGGGGGGCTTATTAATGCTAGTTTTACCAGGACAAGGGCTACTTACAATTGTGACGGGACTATTATTAATTAACTATCCAGGAAAATATAAACTAGAGCAAAAACTTGTAGCAGTGCCTTCTGTTTTTAGGGCTTTAAACTGGATAAGAGTTAAAGCAAATAAACCGCTGCTAAAAAGAAATAATGAGCATTAACTCAATTAATTCATAAATTTAATAACTTGACTTGGGGCATGCTATAAGTTGTATAGTTTTAAATTATATGAATTCAGGAGGAAGTATGGGGATTGAAAATAAAAAATGGATTTTAAAGGAAAGGCCAAGTGGGCTCGTCAAAGACTCGGATTTTGAACTTGTAACAGAAACTCTTCCTGAAATTAAAGAGGGTGAGATTCTGCTTGAAAATATGTATCTTTCATTTGATCCAACTCAAAGAGGCTGGTTGAATGATGTGCCTGGATATCTTCCACCTGTTCAGATAGGTGAGGTTGTTAGATCGGGTGGTATGGGGAGAGTGCTAAAATCTAATAATTCAGATTACCAAGTTGGTGATTTAACATTTGGTTTTGTTGGGTGGCAAACCCATTGCATCACTAAACCTGAGGCTGATGATAGGTTTAGAGTGGTTCCCGATCTTCTTCCCATTCCAACGATGTTAAATGTAATGGGTACAACAGGTATAACTGCCTACTATGGGTTAATAGAGCTTGGCAATCCAAAGCCAGGTGAAACTGTTTTGGTCTCAGGAGCCGCAGGTGCAACAGGATCAGTTGTAGTTCAGCTTGCTAAACTTAAAGGATGTCATGTCATAGGGATAGCAGGTGGTAAGGAAAAATGTGATTGGCTTAAAGAAGTTGGTGCAGATGATGTGATTGACTACAAAAACTCCAATGTTCATGAAGAATTATCGAGGGTTGCTAAAAATGGAATCGATATTTATTTTGATAATGTGGGTGGAGATATATTAGAAACTGTGCTTTATTTAATTAATATAAATGCTCGAGTTCTTTTGTGTGGAGGAATCTCATCTGGGTATGATGCAACCAGACCGCCAGATGGACCTAATAATTTATTTTCTTTAATTATTAAGCGAGCAACGATGCAGGGATTCTTAGTGCTAGATTATTTACCCCACTCACAAAAAGCTTTAGAAGATATTGCAACTTGGGTGATGGAAGGAAAACTCAAACATAGAGAAGATATTCAAGAAGGGATTGAAAACTGTCCGCAAACTCTTAATAGACTCTTTACTGGAGAGAATAAAGGCAAGCAATTACTAAAAATTTAAGCTGAATTTTCAGAAATTTTGTTAACTAATTTTGCAAGAATATTCATTCGCTGGGTTGCATCAAATGCTTCAAGCAAAGCCTGTTTTTGCATCGGAGTAAGAGGAATTAATCCCGCCAGCTGATAGCTCACAGATTCAGCAGATAAAAGATCAATTTCCAGAGGCAAAGATTTTACGTGAGGGTGTTCTTTAAGTTGGCTAAGTACATTGATTAACTCTGGAAATTGAGCCAAGACCGCTTGATCATCTACAGCGGGTTCAGCAATTGGAGTGATCGAAGCATAATGAAGCCCTGACTCCAATTGTTCAACAGATCTAATAGATACTTTTTGAGATCCTTGAACAGTAATGCCCAACAATCCATTGGGTAATTGATTAAAGTCGATTATTTCAACAAAAGTTCCTTGTGACATAAAGGCTTCACCAGATTGATTGCTTTTGCTTAAAGTAATTACAAAACCGGTATCGGTATTCATACAATTTTTTACCATTGAGAGGTATCTTGGTTCAAAGATTTGAAGTGTTTGTATGGTGCCAGGCAAAACAACCAATCCCAAGGGGAAAACTGGAAGTTTATTTGGTTTTAATGAGGTCAATGATTGGCTCCGATATTTTTTTACTATCTTTATTACTCATAATTAGAATAACATCAAAATTTTCTATGTCTTTTTTTAAGTCTGAAATAAGCAGCTTAATTGAATCATACTCAAATTCCATATTTTTTTTACTAGAGACATTTAGCCAGTAAACTTTCTCGAGACCTGAGGCGCTCTTATACAGATCTTTGCCATGATGTCCCTGCGACATTGTATTAGATGCCAATTCAATGATGCCAAGTATTCTTTGGGCAGGAAAATGATTTATGGCTGCTTCAACGGTATGCGAGATTGCTGTGGGATGATGTGCGAAATCATCAATCACTATCTTGTCATCATTCTGGAACACAGTTTCAAATCTCCTTTTTACGCCCTTTGAATTTTTTAGAGCAAGGAATGAATCCTTGGGATCGATGCCATGAAGTGAAGTTGCATACATAGCAATAATGACATTGCTTAAATTATGCTTTCCATGCATAGGAAGATCAGCAATATTAAATTGCTGATCTTCAAACTTAATTACACCTTCCTCAATTAAAAGTTGGATATTTTTCTTACTTCCAAGTTGATGTTTTTTTGACCAGCATCCCATATCTATTAGATCGGCAATATTTTTATCACCATCATGAAAAATAATATGGCCATTTGCTGGCACTGTTCTGACTGCATGATGAAATTGCTTCAAGATATCAGATAAATCATTAAATATATCCGCATGATCAAATTCAATGTTATTTATGATGAAAGTGTTTGGATGATAATGAATAAATTTTGAGCGCTTATCAAAAAAAGCCGAATCATATTCATCTGCTTCAATTACAAAGTATTCTGAAGAGCCTAGGCGGGCAGAATTATTAAATGAATCACTCACACCACCAACCAAAAATCCAACATCAATACCTTGAGATTGAAAGATTTCACATATCAAAAAAGATGTGGAAGTTTTCCCGTGAGTCCCCGATACAGCAATTACTGTTCGATCGCGAATCATCTCCCCGAGAATTTTAGGACCAGAGCTGTACTCAAGTCTATGATTTAAAATATATTCAACAGAAGGATTTCCCCTGCTCAGTGCATTGCCTATTACGTATAGATCAGCGTTTGGTAAATCAGATTCTTTATAGCCTTCTATCATTTTGATGCCAAGCGATTCAAGTTGATCAGACATCGGAGGGTAAAACTGCTTATCACTCCCAGTAACTGTATGGCCCTTTTCAACAAGAATTTGCGCAAGGCCTCCCATAAAAGTGCCACAAATGCCTAATATATGAATTTTCATTTTTAAATATTTGTCGGTAACATTTGTTACCATAGACCAAATTAATTAATTTATAAACTAATGAAAAAAAATGCTTTTTATGCTCAATCTGGTGGTGTGACATCTGTAATCAATGCCTCAGCTAGTGCCGTAATATTAGAAGCAAGAAAATCTGCAAAGATAGGTAAAATTTATGCAGGTAAAAATGGAATCTTGGGGGCTTTAAGAGAAGAGCTAATAGATACTTCCAAAGAGTCTAAAAAATTTATTGAAAGCTTGCAATTCAGACCTGGTGGAGTATTTGGATCATGCCGATACAAGCTTAAAAGTATCGAGGATAATCTCAAAGAATATGAAAGATTGATTGAAGTTTTTAAGGCTCATAATATTGGTTATTTTTTTTATAATGGCGGAAATGATTCTGCAGACACTGCTTTAAAAATTTCTCAGATCAGCAATAAACTCAATTACCCTCTTCAATGTATTGCTATACCGAAAACTGTAGATAATGATCTTGCAGTTACAGACTGCTGTCCAGGATTTGGATCAGTTGCTAAGTATGTCATCACCTCCACCATTGAAGCAGCGCTTGATGTTGAATCAATGTATGAAAGTTCTACAAAGGTTTTTATTCTTGAAGTTATGGGAAGGCATGCAGGCTGGATAGCTGGGTCAAGCTGCTTAGCTCAAGATAGTCACCCAGGAGCACCTCATATAATCTTGTTACCTGAGGTAACATTTAATCAAAATAAGTTCTTAACTAAAGTTAGAGAGACAGTAAAAAAACATGGTTTTTGTGTAATTGTCGCATCAGAGGGTATTAAAAACTCCAAAGGAAAATTTTTAGCTGAATCAGATTCCAAAGATGCATTTGGTCATAGCCAACTTGGGGGTGTAGCTCCTCGATTGGCAGAGTTGGTTAATAAGAAATTAAAATTAAAAAATCATTGGGCTGTTGCTGACTATCTTCAAAGAAGCGCAAGTCATCTATCATCAGGAGTAGATAGAGCTCATGCCTGTGAAGTGGGTAAAAAAGCAGTTCAATATGCTGTAAAGGGGTTAAATGGAGTTATGCCAGTTATTAAACGTATAAGCTCTTCACCCTATCGATGGGAGGTTGTTCCTGCGCCATTAACAAAAATTGCAAATGTTGAAAAAAAACTTCCAGCTGGATTTATCTCGCCAGATGGAATGGGGATGACGAAAAGAGCCCGGAGATATTTTCAGCCTCTGATTAAAGGTAAAAATGAAGATCTTACAACGATTAACTATCAAGCTGGCAAAATGGAGATGGTTCCCAAAAAATTAAAGGCCTGGAGATAGGGCATTTAGCTGATTGATGATTCTTTTTAATTCATTTTTAAGGATAAGCTTATCCTCTTCATTCAAAAAAGATCCAAAGTAAAACCTTTTCCCTTTAGATTGAAAGCACAATTGATTTAAATTTCGGTGATCAGTCTTAACCTCGAGAACCACAAAAGTTCTAAACTCTTCCCAGCTCCTTTCTTTGATTAATCTACCCCGCTCTAATTTAATTATTTCATTTGAGAGATAAATTATCTCTTTTTGCTGACTCCAGCGGAAACTAAGATAAAAACAAATAAAAACAATGATGACTTCTAAACCTGCAAACGGAAGAATCAATCCAGCACCCATGATGAGAAAAAAAACTCCTATAGCTAAACAAATAAAAGCTATGCTGCCTAAAAAAATGACTCGACTCCATCCCCTCAATGAATAATTAGGTGAAATCTCAATTAAAAAATTATTTTCTGTAGTTTCTTGAACCCTAATCATATTAAAATAGTTTAAATGGTCACTAGAAAAGATTTTAACCGATATATGATGCCGACATACCAACCGGCAGAGTTTATTCCTTCGAAGGCAAAGGGGTCTTGGGTCTGGGACGATAAAAATAAAAAATATATAGATTTTGCATCTGGAATTGCAGTTTCTAGCTTGGGGCATTGCCATCCAGCCCTAAATAAAGCGTTGGTAAATCAATCTAAGAAAATTTGGCACCTCTCGAATTTACTTACCAATGAGCCAGCACTTAGATTGGCTAAAATTTTCTGCAAACATACATTTGCTGAAAAAGTCTTTTTTTCTAATTCTGGAGCTGAGGCCGTTGAGGGCGCGATCAAAACAGCACGAAAATATGCTTTCACTAATATTAGCAAAAAGAAGAATGAAATCGTTTCATTTTCCGATGCTTTTCATGGGCGAACAATGATGACCATTGCTCTCAATGGGTCTGATAGGTTTGTGGAAGGATTTGGGCCTATGCCTGAAGGAATCAGGCATCATCCATTTAATGAATTAAAAAACTTAGAAAAAGTAATAACAAAAAAAACTGCCGCAGTAATCATAGAACTTGTTCAAGGAGAGGCAGGCATAATTAAAGCAAAGAGGGATTTTATTCAAAAGATCAAAAGGCTCGCTAGACTAAATAATGCCCTGATTATTGTTGATGAGGTTCAATCAGGAGCAGGAAGAACTGGAACCCTTTTTGCCTATGAACAATTTAATATCAAGCCAGATATCATGTGCTGTGCCAAAGGCATTGGGGGAGGAATTCCTATAGGCGCAATACTAACATCTACAAAAATTGCCGAATGCATGCAACTTGGTTCACATGGATCTACCTTTGGAGGAAATCCACTGGCTTGTGCTGTGGCTGAGCAAGTGATGACCATGCTATCTAAAAAATCATTGCTTAATGGGGTCAAGAAAAAAGAAAAGTTATTTTTAAAAGAGCTCAAAAATATTAATAAAGAATTTAAATGCTTTAGCGCGATAAGAAGCTCGGGTTTATGGATAGGGTGTAAATTAAATGTAACTGATACCCTTAATCTGGATACTGTGATGAAAGCCTGCTATGCAAAAGGGTTGATGATTTTAAAAGCTAACAACCATACCATTCGTATCGCGCCAAGCCTGATTATTGAAGATGAAGTAATATTGAAAGGTTTGAAAATATTAAGAAGCGCTATTCAGGAGCAGCTTCGCTAGATTTCGATATCTCTTCGAGCATAATTCTTCCATTATACCCAGTAGGTAATACGCGCCCACGCTTGGCTCTTGAAGAAATATACTCCTCTAGATCTTTAAGGGTCCATGTTTTTCCGCCAGTTTTTCCTTCATGATGAATGTGAAGTTTACTGTCTTCTGCGAGACAACAAACGTCCATCATAAACTCGGTTTTATCTTTGAAAGCTTTGGTTGAAATACTTATCAGTTTATTTCCCTTGCCTCTGGGAAGAACAGGTAATTCTTCTATAGGGAAAATTAACAATTTGTTGCTTACCTTGCCTTTGTTATCCTGCGAGGAAAATGTTGCGGCAACAAATTTATGATTTTCATTGATTGCAACTGGAGAAATAACGCTGGCTCCCTCAGGAGTCTTCATAAATTGTTTTCCTTTTTTTTGATTTGAAATAGCATTGGATAATTGACTGATAAAACCAAAGCCCGCCGAATTAGCAATTAAGATCTGAGATTCATCAATTCCAATAGCAACGCCCTCAAATGTAACGCCTGATTCAGCAACCACTCTTCCAGTTAAAGGCTCGCCCATTCCTCTTGCAGATGGCAATGAGTGGGCAGGAAGTGAAAATGCCTTACCACCTGAATCAAAAAAAACAGCAGTTTGATTGTTTCTACCTTTAGCGAAATGTTGCAACTGATCATCCCCTCTGTAGGTAAGATTTGTTGGATCAATATCGTGGCCCTTAGCTGATCTTATCCAACCTGCTTTAGAGAGAATTACAGTAACCGCTTCTGATGTCACCACTTCTTCTTCAGAAAATGCTTTGGCATCTGATGAAGACTCAATTGGTGAATTTCTATCATCTCCAAACTTTTCTTTAATCTCTATAAGCTCATTTTTAATGTATGTTTTTAACCTAGCCTTTGACTTAATGATTTTTTCAAGCTCAGATCGTTCGGTTTCTAAAGAGCCCTTTTCATCTTCAAGCTTAATTTGTTCTAACTTAGCTAATTGTCTCAGCCGAATTTCTAAAATTGCATTTGTTTGTATCTCAGAAATCTTAAAAGCCTTCATCAATTCTTTTTTTGGATCATCGCTATTTCTTATAATATTTATAACTTTATCTAGATCTAGATAAACAATTAATAAGCCTTCTAAGATATGAATTCTGTCGTGCACTTGATCTAATCTGTGTTCAAGTTTTCTCATTACAGTTTGTTGCCTAAACTTAAGCCACTCAGCAATTAGGTCTCTCAGAGCAAATACTCTGGGAGATCCTTTTAGACTAATTAGATTCATATTTGCACGATAGTTCTTTTGTAAATCTGTGGTTGCAAAAAGATGATTCATGACTTCTGTTGCATCTACGCGATTAGATTTCAAAGATATCACCAGTCTGACTGGCTCTTTGTGATCTCCCTCATCCCTCAAATCAATGACCATAGGAAGCTTTTTCTTTTGCATTTGATCAGCAATTTGTTCAAGAATTTTTGAACCAGAAGCTTGATGAGGCAAAGCTCTAACAACAATATCATTACCCTCAGTATCCCATTGAGCCCTGATCTTAAATCCACCTCTTCCAGTATCATAAATCTCTGCAAGCTCTTCAGCAGAAACAATAATTGGTGCTGAATTACTAAAATCAGGACCTTGAATAAATTTTAGTAAATCTTTTGTTGTAGACTTTGGATTATCTAGCAAATGTATACATGCATCTAAAACTTCATTTATATTGTGAGATGGAATATCGGTTGCCATGCCAACAGCAATGCCTGTAGTACCATTAAGAAGAATGCTCGGTATCTTTGCTGGTAAAATTGTTGGCTCAAGCAGGGACCCATCAAAATTAGGCTGCCAATCAACGGTTCCAAGCTTTAATTCAGAAAGAAGTAAATCAGCAAAGCCTGTAAGTTTAGATTCTGTATAACGCATTGCAGCAAACGATTTAGGATCATCTTGAGTACCCCAGTTTCCCTGTCCATCCACCAGTGGATATCTAAATGAAAAATTTTGCGCCATGAGGACCATCGCTTCATAGGCTGCGCTATCTCCATGGGGATGAAATTTACCTATAACATCTCCTACCGTCCTAGCAGATTTTTTATACTTTGATCCAGCATTCAGGCCTAATTCACTCATTGCGTAAAGAATCCTTCTTTGAACTGGTTTCATGCCATCACCAATATGAGGAAGCGCTCGATCTAAAATTACATACATGGAATAGTTGAGGTAGGACTCCTCAGCATATTCTTTCAAACTTATAGAACTAGGGTTTTTATTCATGATTAAACTGTTACTATTTTGCCTCGTTTTTCAAGCCACTCTTTTCTTGCTCCTGCATTTTTCTTGGAAAGCAATAAATCCATCATGCTATTTACATTATCGGTTGAAGTAATAGTCAGTTGAACTAACCTTCTTGTTTTGGGATCCATAACTGTTTCACGCAATTGCGAGGGATTCATTTCTCCAAGGCCTTTAAATCTTTGAATATCTATTTTTGGCTTTCCGGGTTTTGTTTTTAATTTTTTTACAATTGAATCTTTTTCATCTTCATCAAGGGCATAAAAGATCTCCTTGGCACAATCTATTCTGAACAAAGGGGGCATAGCAACAAAAATATGCCCAGCTTGAATTAATGGTTTGAAATGTCGAAGAAAGAGAGCACATAACAATGTAGCAATATGCAGGCCATCGGAATCAGCATCAGCTAAAATACAAATTTTTCCATATCTTAAAGAATCTATATCAGAGCTACCTGGATTAACACCAATGGCAGTAGCTATATCTTTAATTTCAACAGATTTCATAATTTCAGAGCTTTCTAAGTCCCAAGTATTCAAAATTTTCCCACGCAGAGGCATGATGGCTTGAAATTTTCTTTCCCTTGACTGCTTGGCTGAGCCTCCAGCAGAGTCTCCCTCCACAAAAAATAACTCAGTCTCATTTAAATCTGTGCTATTACAATCTGAAAGTTTTCCAGGAAGTGCGGGGCCTTGAAATGTTTTCTTTCGATCAACAACTTTGATTTCTTTTGTTCGGGCCTGTGCAGATGCAATGGCGAGTTCAGCTAACTTTTCCCCCTCTTCGGTATGTTGGTTAAACCATATACTCAGAATATCTTTGGTCGTGGAATTAACAAACGCTTGATGATCCTTTGAATCCAATCTTTCCTTGGTTTGGCCAGCAAATTGTGGGTTTGTTAATTTTGAAGAAATAACAAACGTACTATGTTGCACAACATCATCCGCTGTTATTTTTAATCCTTTGGGTATGAGATTTCTGAACTCACAAAACTCTTTAACTGACTCTAACAGGCCTGCTTTAAAACCATTTAAGTGAGATCCCCCTTGAGCTGTGGGAATAAGATTCACATAAGATTCATTCATAAGGTTTTTTGCAGGTTTTGTTGACCAATTTAGAACAAAATCAAGTGCATTATTTTTTCCTGATTTGCTGCATGAGATTGATTCTTCCAAGAGTAATTCAATGTCGCCAGAAGACTCTGATAAATATGACGTTAGTCCATTTTCATAATTCCAAGATAACTTTTCATTCTTCGTATCATCTTGATATTCAATAGTTAAACCTGGGCATAATACTGCTTTAGCTTTAAGCAAATGCTTTAAAGTATTTTTTTCAATCTTAATAGTTTCAAAATATTGTGGATCGGGCACAAAGCTAATTGAGGTTCCTGTGTTTCTAGGGCCTATGTCTCCAACTTTCTTTAGATCTGAAGTTTTCTCACCACCTTCAAAAGTCATTTCAAACCTATGACTATCCCGCTTAATTTCTACAGATAGGTTTTTTGAAAGAGCATTGACAACAGATACCCCTACTCCATGCAATCCTCCAGAAAAATTATAATCTTCACCTGAAAATTTTGCTCCAGCATGCAGCTTGCACATTATCAGCTCTACACCAGAAACCTTGTGTTCAGGATGAATGTCTACTGGCATACCTCGACCATCATCAATAACTGAAATGACTCCTTCTTTATGCAGAGTTACTTTTATCTTGGAGCAATAACCGGCTAGGGCTTCATCAATTGAATTGTCTAAGACTTCTTGAATAAGATGGTTTGGGCACGAAGTATCAGTATACATGCCAGGTCTTTTTCGGACTGGATCTAAGCCTGATAGAACTTCTATCGACTCTGAATCATAATTTTTAGCCAATTACTATTCCCTGATGTAGTGAACTTTTAACTAGTATTCTACTCTAACTGAATTGAAAGCAAGCTATTAATTTGTGAGATTTTAGGAGATTTTTTAACAATAGACTAAAATAGGCTTAACAACATTAAAACCTATAAAGAGCTTGACATTTAGCCTCTAAAAAGAGTCTAATGTGTTCACTGTAAACATTAATATTTTATATGAATAAAAAAATTCTAGTCACATCCCTGCTTGCTCTAAGTATCCACTCAGCTGCAGATAGTCTTCTAGATGTTTACAACGATGCGCTGGAAAATGACCCCCAATATAAATCAGCAGAATTTTCATATTTAGCAGGCAAAGAAATTAAGGTGCAGGGTCGCGCTGGGCTTCTGCCAAATATATCTATCAGTGCACAAACAAATTGGAATGAATATTATCAAAATG
>Ga0255755_1001262_pt1 | contig 23199 bp, 20 predicted proteins | sample 011ome_18_FD_179955 | JGI IMG/M metagenome (GOLD analysis project Ga0255755, IMG submission 179955) | Coastal salt marsh microbial communities from the Groves Creek Marsh, Skidaway Island, Georgia - 011501BT metaG (version 2) | ecosystem: Environmental > Aquatic > Marine > Intertidal zone > Salt... | reverse complement strand
ATTTTGGGAAGATGAAACGGATCAAAAGACAGAGGAGGCAACTATAAAAATTTCTAAGGAAGAATTAGAAGAGGAGAAGAAAGATAGCAAATCACTGTTAAGCCGTCTTAAATTCTGGGAAAGTGATACTGAGACAGCGATGACAAAAGATATGCCAGTTGAGAAAGAGTCTAAAGCCATTCCAATCGAAGAGAAGTCTGTTGATGTAATGCAAGCAGAGGAAAAATTACTTAGCCAGGAGAAGCCTGAGAAGATTATTTCAGAGCAAGATTCAGCTGATGCTGTCAATAGTAAAGAAGAAAAATTTGCGATTGATGAAACTCAGTCGATGAGCTCATCGGTCAAGGACGATATAATTAAATCCTTACCTGATGAATCTGATCCCAAATATTTTGAGTTATTATTAGAAAAAATTGGTTTTTAAATATGAGTAAAATAAAAGTTATTATTCTTGGCGCCTCTGGCAAGATGGGGCAAATGTTAATTCAAGAAATCATTAGCGATGATGAATTAGTTTTAGTTGGCGCTCATGATATCAAGGGAAGCCATGCCGTAGGAAATGATGCGGGCTATTTTATTGGCAAAGAAACTAAAGTCTTAATTCAAGACAATATTGACCATCTCCTTTCTGATAGCGATGTAATCATTGATTTTACTCGACCGGAAGGAACGATGGAATTCTTAAAAAAAGCATCTGATCAAAAAGTCGCTTATGTCATTGGAACAACAGGATTTAACTCATCGGAGTTAGATTCAATTCAACAGCTTAGCCAACATATTCCAATTTGCATGGCTCCGAACATGAGTGTGGGGATTAATGTCCTTATATCTTTAGTTGAAAAAGCCGCTACACTTCTTCCTGAATATGACTTTGAGGTCATTGAAGCTCACCATAAACATAAAGTAGACGCCCCATCAGGAACTGCCTTGAGGTTAGGTCAGGCAGCAGCTGATGGGTTAAATGTATCACTGGAAAAAAATGCTATCTTCACTAGATATGGGCGTGAAGAAAAAAGAAGGGATAATGAAATCGGCTTTTCCACGATCAGGGCCGGAGATATTGTTGGAGAACACACAGTTCTCATAGCTGGCAACGGCGAAAGAATCGAACTAACTCATAAAGCTACCAGCCGTTTGAATTTTGCATCAGGCGCTTTAAAGGCTGCTAAGTTTATTGCAAACCAAAAACCAAAATTATTTGATATGCAGGAAGTGCTAAATTTAAAATAACTTGGATTTAATTAAACCAATTTATTGAACGAGATCTAAATTTCTAATATAATTCAGAAGTTTGAAAGTTATTCTTTTAAACACCCCTAGATTAATCAACGCAGGAGTGTTCTTTGTCGGAAAAAATACCGGCTCTTCTAATTCTTAAAGATGGAACAAGGTTCCATGGAATATCAATTGGAGCTAAAACTTCATCAGTTGGTGAGGTTGTTTTTAATACTTCAATTACTGGCTATCAAGAAATCCTTACAGACCCATCTTATGCTGAACAGATTGTCACTTTAACTTATCCGCATATTGGAAATACAGGCACGAACACTGAGGACGATGAAAGTGACTTTGCTTATTGTAAGGGTTTGATTATTCATAGCTTGTCACCATTGAGCTCGAACTTTAGAAAACAAAAAGACCTTGTCGCATTTCTAAAGGAACATAACATTCCAGCCATCGCTGACCTGGACACTCGAAGATTGACGAGACACATAAGAAAAAATGGAGCTCAGCCGGGTTTGATATTAATAGGCGGTGATCAAAATGATGTCAGCATGTTAGATTCTTTTCCAGGGTTATCTGGTATGGACCTTGCAAAAGCGGTTTCAACAAAAAAACAATATACCTTTAATGAAGGAGAGTGGTCTTTAGGTGAAGGCCATACAAAAATTTCTGAAACACAATTTAAAGTTGTGGCATATGACTTTGGAATAAAGAAGAACATTTTAAGAATGCTAGCCTCCCGTGGTGCTGATTTAATTGTTGTTCCAGCTGAAACTGACTATCAAGAAGTTTTAGAATTAAATCCTGATGGAATTTTTCTATCCAACGGTCCCGGTGATCCAGAACCATGCGAATATGCTATTAATAATATTAAAGAGTTTTTAAAAAAACAAATTCCAGTTTTCGGAATTTGTTTAGGACACCAATTGCTCTCATTAGCTCTTGGTGCGCAAACCAAAAAAATGAAATTTGGCCATCATGGAGCGAACCATCCTGTTCAAGATTTGAATTCAAAAAAAGTTTTTATTACCAGTCAAAATCACGGATTTACAATTGATGAAAGCTCATTAAATGACAATATCCTAGTGACCCATAAATCACTTTTTGATCAAACAATTCAAGGGATTGAGTCAAAAAATAAATTAGCTTTTAGTTTTCAGGGTCACCCAGAAGCAAGTCCAGGACCGACAGAAATGGCTTATTTATTCGATCAATTTTTTTCTAATATGCAAGCTCATAAAGGAGGGTTGATTGGCTAAAAGAACCGATATTCAATCTATTCTAATTATTGGTGCTGGCCCGATCGTGATTGGCCAAGCCTGTGAGTTTGATTATTCAGGAGCACAAGCATGTAAAGCATTAAAAGAAGAGGGGTATAGAGTGATTTTGGTAAACTCTAATCCAGCTACGATTATGACTGACCCAAATCTTGCTGATGCTACTTATATTGAACCCATTCAATGGGATATTGTAGAAAAGATTATTGCTAAGGAAAATCCGGATGCAATATTACCGACTATGGGAGGTCAAACTGCTCTGAATTGTGCCCTTGATTTAGATCGTCATGGAATATTAGAAAAATATAATGTTGAATTGATTGGAGCTTCAAAACAAGCGATCGACAAAGCGGAGGATCGTCAATTATTTAAAGAAGCCATGACTAAAATTGGCTTATCTTCAGCCCGTTCTGCAATAGCGCACAGCATGGAAGAGGCTCATCAGGTGCAAGCCTCTATTGGATATCCTGCCATCATCAGACCTTCATTCACGATGGGTGGTAGCGGCGGAGGAATTGCTTATAACAAAGATGAATTTATTGAAATCTGTGAACGTGGCCTAGACGCATCACCAACTAATGAACTGTTGATTGAGGAGTCTTTACTGGGTTGGAAAGAATATGAAATGGAGGTTGTTAGAGATAAAAATGATAATTGCATTATTATCTGTTCCATTGAAAATCTAGATCCTATGGGTGTTCATACCGGAGATTCTATTACGGTTGCACCAGCCCAAACACTGACAGATAAAGAGTATCAAATCATGAGATCTGCCTCAATTGCGGTGCTCAGAGAAATTGGAGTGGACACCGGAGGCTCAAACGTTCAATTTGCTATAAATCCCGCAGATGGCCGGATGGTGGTCATTGAGATGAATCCGAGAGTATCACGTTCATCAGCGCTTGCATCCAAGGCAACTGGCTTCCCCATTGCCAAAATTGCGGCAAAATTAGCGGTTGGTTATACGTTAGATGAATTAAAAAATGATATAACCGGAGGTCAAACTCCCGCATCATTTGAGCCAACCATTGATTATGTTGTGACTAAAATACCACGTTTTGCTTTTGAAAAATTTCCAAAAGCAGATAGCCATTTGACGACACAAATGAAATCTGTCGGTGAAGTTATGGCTATTGGAAGAACTTTTCAGGAATCATTTCAGAAAGCATTAAGAGGACTGGAGATAGGGGTCGATGGCCTTGACTCAACTACTGAAGATAAAGATTTGGTCATTAAAGAACTTAGACAGCCTGGGCCAGAAAGAATTTGGTATTTGGCTGATGGTTTCCGCCTAGGAATGACCATTGAGGAAGTCCATGAGCAATCAAAAATTGACCCATGGTTTTTAATACAAATACAAGAAATTATTGAATTGGAACAAGGTTTACGAAATAAAGACTTAGACTCTTTGGATCCTCTATTTTTTAAAGAATTAAAAAAGAAAGGTTTTTCTGATGGCCGATTGTCACATTTATTAAATACTTCCCAATCAATTATTCGATCTTTTCGTGAAAAGCACCATATTCGACCTATTTATAAAAGAGTGGATACTTGCGCTGCTGAATTTGAGACATCAACAGCGTATATGTACTCGAGCTATGATGAAGAGTGCGAGTCTTTACCAAGTAAAAATAAAAAAATTGTAATTCTCGGCGGGGGCCCAAATCGAATCGGACAGGGTATTGAATTTGATTATTGTTGTGTTCATGCATCCTATGCGCTTAAAGAGGAAGGGTATGAAACAATTATGGTAAATTGCAACCCAGAAACTGTTTCTACAGATTATGATACTTCTGATCGTTTGTATTTTGAGCCGGTGACTCTTGAAGATGTTTTGGAAATTATTCATATAGAAAATCCAGATGGAGTCATAGTTCAATATGGAGGACAAACACCTCTAAAACTTGCCAAAGGTCTCGAAGCGGCTGGAGTAAAGATTATCGGAACGACACCAGAGGATATTGATGTTGCTGAAGATAGGGAAAGATTCCAGAAGATATTAGTAGATTTAGGACTTAATCAGCCTCCAAATCGAACAGCAAGAAACCCAGAAGAAGCTATTCAGCTCGCTGCTGAAATAGGATATCCATTAGTGGTAAGACCAAGTTATGTTCTCGGGGGTCGCGCAATGGAAATTGTGCATGAAGAGTCAGATTTGCAAAGATATATGACTGAGGCAGTCAAAGTATCCCATGAGTCACCAGTCTTGCTTGATCGCTTTTTGAATGATGCTCAAGAGATTGATGTGGATGCGATATCTGATGGTGAGGATGTTGTTGTTGGTGGGATTATGCAGCATATTGAACAAGCCGGGGTGCATTCAGGCGACTCTGCATGCTCACTTCCCCCATTTGATTTGAGTGACATGATCCAAAAAGATTTAATTCAGCAGACGAAAATGCTGGCCAAGGCACTCAAAGTAAATGGTTTAATGAATATTCAATTTGCCATTCAAGGAGAAACAATCTACATCCTTGAAGTGAATCCTAGGGCTTCAAGAACAGTTCCTTTTGTGTCAAAGGCTATCGGAAAACCTCTTGCCAAAATTGCAGCCAAGGTCATGGTTGGACAATCACTCAAAAGTCAAAACTTTATTAAAGAAATCACTCCACAATTTTATTCAGTTAAAGAAGCCGTTTTCCCTTTTATCAAATTCCCTGGTGTCGATACGATCTTGGGACCAGAAATGAAATCAACGGGTGAGGTAATGGGAACTGGAGTTACCTTTGCAGAAGCATTTATAAAATCCCAATTGGGTGCCAGCACGACACTGCCTTTTAAAGGCAAAGCATTCTTAAGTGTTCGCAAAGAAGATCATGAAAATATAATTGATATTGCCCAAGCTTTGGCTAAGTTAGGATTTGATTTGGTGGCTACTGATGGAACGGCAAGATCCATTCAAAGCCATGGTCTAATGGTGCAAAGAGTCAATAAAGTGGCTCAAGGTAGACCCCATGTTGTTGACATGATTAAGAATAAAGAAATTGATTTTATTGTTAATATCACTGAAGATAAAAAAGCAATAGCAGATTCTTATACAATTAGACGTAATGCGCTAATGAATAAAGTAACTTACTACACCACATTAGCGGGAGCAAAGGCTGCATGTATTGGAATGTCTTATGTGGATGAGCTCGAAGTGAATAGCTTACAAAGCTTGCATAAGTAATATTCAATCTTTAAAATCCAAATATACTTCAGTATTTATCAGAAGTATTTTTTAAAATCTATTTAAGGGTAATAAATGGCAGGTCAAATCCCAATGACGCGGAATGGTGTTGAGCGTCTAAAAGAAGAATTACATCAGTTAAAGAGTCAAGATCGTCCTAATATTATTCAGGCAATTGCCGAAGCTCGTGCGCAAGGTGATTTATCAGAGAATGCAGAATATGAGTCTGCTAAAGAGCGACAGGGTTTTATCGAAGGACGCATTGCAGAAATTGAGGCCAAATTATCCAATGTACAGATTATTGACCCAGCTACACTGAACGCAGACGGTAAATGCGTTTTTGGTGCCACCATTGAATTAGAAGATTTGGATGAAGAAAAATCATTCACCTATCAAATAGTTGGTGAAGATGAAGCGGACATTAAAGCAAACAAAATCTCTATTAGCTCCCCATTGGCCCGAGCTTTAATTGGTAAAGAAGATGGTGATGTGGTTGAAGTTGAAACACCTGGTGGTCAAAAAACATATGAAATCAGCAATGTGAGTTACATCTAATTTCATGGGATATCTCCTTAAACTCTTTTTACCAATATGGGCTGGATCCTTGTGGTGGATGATTATGGTCGCCAAGGTGCTGTTCGACAAAATTCCTACAGCTTTTTTAGCTGGAATAGTAGCGGGTCAACTTTTTCATTATTTAAGTTACTTTAGTTTGGGGATGTCTGTTTTGATTTTTTTTCATTTATTTAAATATCATGGATGGTCTTCAGCAAAATCTAGCCAATTTTGGCTCATTTTATTTATTGCTGTGATTGTTCTGATTAATTTTTTTGGAATTCAACCTACACTAGAAGCGCTTAAAATCAATGCTCAACCGAAAGAAGTGATGGAGAGCATTTTTGCTGATCGTTTTGCTATGTGGCATGGTATCTCCAGCATCTCCTTTTTAGTACAAACCTTATTAGTGACTATATTAATGCTCAGGTGGCGTTAAAGAGAAAATTTACTTTCTTCGTCTTTTTGCTTAAAGATAACTGCCTGTTTTCCGATTAATTGAACGAATTCTGACTCTGTCGCTTGGCAAATTTGTTTGGCAATTTCTAGCCGATCTTGTTTTGTATCCGACTGAATTTGTATTTTGATTAACTCATGAAAGTTTATAGTGTTGGTTATTTCAGAAATGACCTGATTTGTGATACCTTTTGAACCTACAGAGACTGTTGTTTTGAGGTGATGAGCTTCAGCTTTTAATGCTTTGATTTGTTTATTATTTAACATGATTTCTTAAAAAAAATAACATTGTATCAGACATGAAAAAAACAAGAACCAAAAAAAACTGGATTAAAGAGCATTTATCCGATGAGTTTGTAAAGCGAGCTCAAAAAGATGGATTTCGGTCCCGTGCAGCGTATAAATTTATTGAAATGAATGATAAGTATCACTTAATACGCTCTAATGATCGCATTGTGGATCTGGGCTCAGCGCCTGGAAGTTGGTCGCAAGCAGCAAGCTCCCTTATAACTGATCGTGGAAAAATTTTTGCGATCGATTTATTACCGATGGATGATGTCAAAAATACCACTTTCATTCAAGGTGATTTTCGTGAGCTTTCCATCTTACAAAAACTTGAAGAATTGTTAGAAAATACAGCTATAGACCTTGTAATTTCTGATATGGCACCCAATATTAGTGGTATAAAAAGTCGTGATCAGGCCATGATTAATGATTTAAATGACCTTTCATTGGAATTTGCCTTAGATTGGTTGAAACCAAAGGGACATTTTATGGTCAAGACATTTATGGGAAGTGGTTTTGAGGATTATGTGAAAAGACTGAGGAGTCTTTTTAATACGGTCAAGATTGAAAAACCAGACTCCTCCCGAGACAGAAGTGCAGAATTCTTTTTAATTGGTCTCGAAAAAAGATAGAATAATAATAAATATCGCAAACTTAAAGGAAATGATTTGAATAACAATACGTTAAAAACAATTTTAGTTTGGTTAGCCATTGGTGCGCTAATGATGATGATCTTTAATCAATTTTCACCAGCAAATCGCTTTGAAACTAAGCTTGTCTATTCTCAGTTTATGGAGCAGGTAAAGTCCGGAAATATTTCTAAGGTTGAAATTGATGGTAGGAATATTAATGGTATTACAGCGGATGGCAAGAGATTCTCAACCTACTCACCAACAGATCCATGGATGGTGTCCGATTTGTTAAAAAATAACGTAATTGTTGAAGCTAAACCGGAAGAAAAACAATCTATGCTGATGAGTATTTTTATCTCCTGGTTCCCGATGATCTTGCTGATTGGCGTATGGATTTTCTTCATGAAGCAAATGCAAGGTGGAGGCAAAGGTGGCGGTCCATTTTCATTTGGTAAAAGTAAGGCTCGACAGTTAGACCAAACTACCAATAAGACAACCTTTGCTGATGTCGCTGGATGCGATGAAGCCAAAGAAGAAGTTACCGAGTTGGTGGATTTCCTTAGAGATCCCAATAAATTTCATAAGCTAGGTGGCAGGATACCTCGAGGTGTTCTCATGGTAGGCCCTCCGGGTACAGGTAAGACATTGCTAGCGCGAGCAATTGCGGGTGAAGCAAAAGTTCCTTTTTACACCATTTCTGGTTCTGACTTTGTAGAGATGTTTGTCGGTGTGGGCGCCGCTCGAGTCAGAGATATGTTTGAGCAAGCCAAAAAAAATTCTCCTTGCATTGTCTTTATTGACGAAATTGATGCAGTAGGAAGACACCGTGGCGCTGGCATGGGTGGCGGTAATGATGAGCGTGAGCAAACCTTGAACCAACTTCTAGTTGAGATGGATGGTTTCGAGGCTAATTCAGGAGTGATTGTCATTGCGGCAACTAACCGTGCAGATGTTCTTGATAAAGCGTTATTACGTCCTGGTCGATTTGACCGTCAAGTTGCTGTGTCATTACCAGACATCAAAGGTCGAGAGCAAATCCTCAATGTGCACATGAGAAAAATACCAAGTGACGCTGATGTGAAAGCGGACATCATAGCGCGAGGTACTCCTGGATTCTCTGGTGCTGATTTGGCTAATTTAGTTAACGAAGCTGCTTTATTTGCAGCACGTCGAGCTCATCGCACAGTGACTATGCAAGATTTTGAAGATGCTAAAGATAAGATCTACATGGGTCCTGAACGTAAGTCACTAGTGATGCAAGAAGACGAAAGAATTAATACCGCTTATCATGAGTCTGGACATGCAATTGTGGCTAAGTCTTTACCAAAGGCAGACCCTGTGCACAAAGTCACCATTATGCCAAGAGGCTGGGCTCTTGGTTTGACATGGCAACTGCCGGAATTTGATCGATTTAGCAACTTTAAAGATAAAATGCTTGAGGAAATCTCTATCTTGTTTGGCGGTCGAATTGCGGAAGAGGTATTCATGAAGCAAATGTCGACAGGCGCATCAAATGACTTTGAGAGAGCAACTAAGCTTGCTCGTGATATGGTCACCAAATACGGCATGTCTGATAAATTAGGAACCATGGTCTATAGCGATGATCAAAATGAATCAACCTTTGGTATGCCATCTAAAACCATTTCTGAAGCAACTCAGCAAAAAGTAGATGCTGAAGTGAGAAGAATTTTGGATGAACAGTATGCTGTAGCAAGAAAAATTATTGAAAAAAATAAAAAAAAGGTGGAAGCAATGGCCAAAGCATTGCTTGAGTATGAGACCATTGATTCTGAGCAAATCAATGACATTATGGCTGGCAAAAAAGCAAGAGCACCTAAACCAAATGATTCAAGTAAATCACCATCTGGAGATAAAGGGACAGGTTCTGGTCCAGCGGTAACTTCTCCACAACCATCAGCAAAATCCAAGTAAAATATAGGGTAGTTAATATAATTACCCTGTATGACTTTTTCATCCTTCATTCAAAATTCAACTCATCCAATTGTTATGGGTGTGTTAAATGTTACTCCAGATTCATTTTCTGATGGAGGCTCTTTTGTTGATCCAGACAATGCTATCAAACAAGCACAAAAGATGATTGATGAAGGCGCTGATATTATAGATATTGGCGGTGAGTCGTCGAGACCAGGGGCTAAGCCAGTTACACTAGTGGAAGAACTTCGAAGAATCAGTCCGGTCATTAAGGCAATAAAAAAAGAGACTTCAGTATTTGTTTCGGTTGACACCTATAAACCAGAGGTGATGAAATTTGCGCTAGATCATGAGGTTGATGTAATTAATGACATTAAAGCATTAAGAGAGAATGAATCTATTAAAATATTAAAAGATTATCCAAATTCGATGGTTTGTTTAATGCATATGCAAGGCACACCAGAAACAATGCAAGTCAATCCAAATTATTCAGTGAATATCACCAATGAGATAAAACAATTTCTTCTTGATCGATTAAATATGTGTGTTGCTGAAGGTATTAATTTAGAGAGAATTATTCTTGATCCGGGTTTTGGTTTTGGAAAAACTTTTGAACATAACTGGGAAATTTATCAAAATCTTGAGACAATTGCAGATTTAGATACTCCATTACTCATTGCCTTGTCTAGGAAAAGCATGTTAAAAAAAATAGTGGGAGATGATTTAAAAAGATTAGATGATGCAACGGGTTTCTTTTCATCTTTGGTAAATGTCAAAAACCCGTTAATTATCCGCACACATAATGTCGGAGTGACAAAAAAATATTTGGAAAGAAATAAATGAGGAAGTATTTTGGGACTGATGGAATTCGGGGCAGGGCAGGTAAATTTCCAATTACGGTAGATTTTTTTACAAAGCTTGGTTTTGCTGCCGGAAAAGTCCTTACGAAAGATAACCAATCAACAAGTAAACCAAAAGTAATTATTGGAAAAGATACTCGTGAGTCAGGATATATGTTGGAGTCTGCTCTGGAGGCAGGTTTTTCAGCCGCTGGAGTAGATGTATTTTTAACAGGACCCATTCCAACCCCGGCAATTGCTTATCTCACAAAAGCCATGAGAGCACAAATTGGGGTAGTGATTTCAGCATCCCATAACTTATATAAGGATAATGGGATTAAATTTTTTTCAAGCAATGGTCTGAAGTTAGATGATGAGATTGAGCTAGAGATAGAAAACACTATCGATGGTATTGAGAATTTAGATTCTGAAAATATCGGCAAAGCAAAAAGGGTGGATGATGCACAAGGTCGTTATGTAGAGTTTTGTAAAAACACATTTCCCAAAGACCTATCGCTTGAGGGAATAAAAATCGTCCTTGATTGTTCGCATGGAGCCACTTATCAAGTTGCCCCAAAAATTTTTACAGAATTAGGGGCTGATATTCATACTATTGGTGTTGGACCTAATGGAACAAATATTAATGATGGATGTGGTTCAACATCACTTGAATTATTAAGATCAGAAGTAAAGAAAATAAATGCTGATCTTGGTATCGCTTTTGACGGAGATGGCGATCGAGTACTGATGGTGAACTCCAATGGCGATAAAGTGGATGGGGATCAACTCCTGTTTATTATTGTTCGTGCTGCATTTGAGGAGAATCATTTTGATAGTGGTGTGGTCGGGACTCTGATGACTAATTTAGCTTTTGAAGAGAACATGAAAGAGCTAGGGATTGGGTTTTCAAGGTCAGGAGTGGGTGATCGATACGTTTCAGAAATGATGCAAGAAAAAAATTGGATCTATGGCGGTGAAAATTCAGGCCACATCTTATTAAAAGATTTTCATACCACAGGTGATGGAGTTATCTCTGCATTGCAAGTACTGAAAGCCATTAAAAAAAGGCAAATAAGTTTTGATCAGGCCGTATCAGAAATTAACCTATATCCTCAAATTTTATTAAATATTCCACTTAATAAAGAGATTGATTTAGAAGCTGACGAAATACAAAGCTCAATTCATGAAGCTGAAAAAATAATGAATAATAATGGGCGAGTTTTGCTAAGAAAATCAGGAACAGAGCCATTGGTTCGAATTATGACTGAAGGAAAAGATAAAGACCTTGCTCTAAAAGCTGCTCAAGCAATTCAAAAAGTTATTGAAAATTAATTTTCATTGTTGATCTGCTTATATATTAATTCAAAATCTCTAGCCCAGTTACCGTTGTTTTGTTGATTAATAATCTGAACACTCGGGTACCATAATGAATTTGATGTTGGGCTCATCCAATAGTGAAATTGCCTTACCCCGGAAGCGCTTAATAAAAAGGTCTTCTTGTTCAATGCTCCAGCCAAATGTGCGTTTACATTGGATGCGGTTACAACAAATTCACAACAATCAACCAGTGCGGCAGTCGTATCAATATCATCAAATAACTCTAAATCCAGGCATTTTATTCCTAAGGTATTTAATTCCTTCGTCTCTTTAGCAGTTAACTGATATTGGAGATTTATCATTTGATAATTTGGATCGATAAGCTTTTTGAATTCTTTTAAATCAATATTTTTGGAAATACTTGCATTACTCCTCCAGCTAATTCCTATCAATGGCTTATTAAATTTTTCTTTTAATTTATTTTTAAGAGCTTGATCAGCAAAAAGGTATTTTTTATATTTTTCGAATGAGGCATTATCGAGTCTGAAAAACTGCCCAAGACTTGCAACTGGAATGTGATAGTCAAAAAAATCATCATTAGAGATTTCATTCATTGCTAATACTTTGATGTTTTTGAATGAATTTTTAAAGAGCGAAATAGTTTTTGTTGATAAACATACGTAACAAACATTCTCACAATATTTTTTTAAATCATTTAGCATTGATGAGTAGATAATTTCATCACCAATTCCTTGCTCCCCCCAAACTAAAATAGACCGACATTCCGAACCATCCCAGAGTGGCTTGTCTGTTTTTATCATTTTTTTTCTAAAAGAATTAATTTCCCAGCGTGATTCGTAATTCTTCCATCCATTTTTAAAATCTTGTATTTTCAGTTGCGCCATTCCCAAGTTATATGAGTTAGCAAAATTTTCTTGTAGATGATGAGATTTTTTATAATTCTCAATTGCTTTTTGTAATTGATTAGCCTCTTCATAAACTAACCCAAGGTTATTAAAAGTAAGCGCTACCCCTGGATTTATTTTCATAGCACCCAATAGAATATCCTTTGCTTGATTAAGATCCCCATTGTCTTTATAAGAAATCGCCAGGTTATTCATAAACTCAATATTATTTTTATCTAAATTTAATGCGTGTTTGAAAAGGTTTATCGCTTGATTATAATTTTTACATCCATTCTGAATTAGGCCATATAAATTATAAACATCGGCTGATTGTTCTAATTTAATCAATTCTGCAATATCGGCCAGACCATCTTTATAGAACTCTAGAGTTTCATATATATTTGCACGATTAAATAAACAATCAATATTTCTTGGATCTATCTCTAAAGCTTTGGATAAATGATCCACTGCCGGCTTATATTCTTTTTTGTTTTCGTAAATAATTGAAAGGTTGTAATTAACTTCAACTTGGTCTGGATCTAATTTATATGACTTGAGCAGCCAAGAAAATCCAATTTCATTTTTGTCTAGATTTAACGCTATTAATCCTGCAAGGTTTAAAAAGGATGTGTATTCTGATTCCTTAATCTTGTCACATATCGGTGTGAGGAGTTCTAGAGCATCCTCTAGTTTATTTTTATCACAGAGCTCTTGAGCTTTTTCCCATATAACAGCAAGATCTCTTGGTGGATTAGACTTATCCAAATTTCCCGGTTATGTAATCTTCGGTTTCTTTTTTTGAGGGTTTTGTGAAGATGGTGTCAGTTTCATCAAACTCAATCATCTCACCAAGATACATGTATGCTGTGTAGTCCGAAATACGAGCGGCTTGCTGCATGTTGTGAGTCACAATCAAAATTGTTAATTTTTTCTTCAGCTCACTCATTAATTCTTCGATATTTACTGTGGCAATAGGATCAAGTGCTGATGTAGGCTCATCAAACAACATAATCTCAGGATCAGTGGCTAACGCTCTTGCAATACACAAACGTTGCTGCTGCCCTCCTGAAAGGTTGTATGCTAAATCTTGCAAACGATCCTTAACTTCATTCCATAATGATGCGCCTTTGAGCGCCTCTTCTACTTTATCGTCAAGAAGTCGTTTGTTATTTTCACCTCGAACTCTTAATCCGTAAGCAACATTTTCATAAATGGACTTAGGAAAGGGGTTTGGTTTTTGGAAGACCATGCTAATTCTCATACGAACTTCAATTGGGTCTACTTTTTTATCCAAAATATTTGTATTGTCAGGATGAAGAATAATTTCACCATCATATTTGTTACCTGCATAAAGATCATGCATGCGATTAAATGATCTAAGGAAAGTTGACTTACCACATCCTGATGGTCCAATAAGAGCAGTTATTTTCTTTTCGTATAACGGAATATTAATGTCTTTGAGAGCATGAGTTCCATCTGCATAGTGAAAGTTAAAATTTTTCGATTCTGCTTTTATTATTTCTTTTCTTGCCATGATATTTATATTCCTAAGATTACCATTTAATTTTTTTACGAATACCGTAACGAAGTTTAATTGCAATACCATTCATTAACAATGTAAGAATGATAATTACCGCACCTGTTGCTGCAGCATTAATATGAAATGCATGCTCAGGTCTTGAAATCCAGTTAAACATTTGGATTGGTAAAACAGTAAAACCTGCCTCAAGCCATGCGAAATTAAAAAATGGAGCAACATCAGTCACGGGCGATGGAGGTAAAAACGCAATAAAAGTTAAGGCCCCGATAGTAATGACTGGAGCTGTTTCACCAATGGCTCTTGCCATACCAATAATAATTCCAGTCAGCACGCCACCCATAGCATATTGCAAAACATGATGAAGAGTTACTTGCCATTTTGTAGCACCAACAGCGTATGCTGCTTCTCTAATATGAACTGGAATGGCTCTAATCGCTTCCCTCGTTGAAACGATGACAATAGGCAGCATTAAAAGTGATAAGGTCAAGCCAGCTGTCAATATGCTTTGCCCAAGACCAAATTCATAAACAAATAATCCTAAAGCTAACAGACCATAAATAATTGAAGGAACGCCGGCAAGATTGGCTACATTAATTTCGATGAGATCAGCGAACCAACCTTTTTTTGAATATTCTTCTAGATAGATACCTGAGGCAACACCCATAGGTACCGCTACGAAAAAGGTAACAATGAGGACTAATGCAGAACCAACCCATGCTGATAAGATACCGGCTCCTTCAGGCTTTCTAGATGGAAAATTACCAAAGAACTCAAGATTCATTTTTGGATAACCGTCAATGACCAGATCAAGAAATAAGATCAATAGAGCAATGGCAAGACTACCAATTATAAATAGACCTATGTAGGAAAAAATACGATCATTTTTTTTATGTTTTTTAATTAACGCTCTGATAGCGTTTAAATTATCTTCATGACCGGTAACTTTTGACATTGTTTAATATCTCTCCGTAAATTTTTTACGTGTCCATTGACCTAAAATATTCAGTGATAGAGTCATGATGAACAATACGATTCCAGCAGCAAAAATACTCTGGTAACCAATACCGCCATGCTCAAGATCTCCAAGAGCAACAGAAACAATGTAGGCAGTTATGGTTGCTGCACTTTCAACAGGATTAAAGGTGAAGTTAGGTTGCTGTCCTGCGGCGATAGCCACGATCATTGTCTCACCAATACCTCGACTCACGGCAAGAATATAGGCTGCGACAATTCCAGATGTTGCAGCAGGCATAACTACAGACACTGCTGTTTGGAATCTTGTAGCACCCATGGCGTATGCACCTTCACGCATTGCCATTGGAACCGCTCGCATAGCATCTTCAGCGACAGAGGCGATGTAGGGGACAATCATGATGCCCATTACAATACCTGGCCCCAGCATATTAAATGTAGGTAGGTCAGGATAAATTTTTTGTAATAAAGGCGTGACTAACAACAGAGCAAAATAACCAAATACCACAGTTGGAACTCCAACTAATAATTCCAGAATAGGTTTGATAGTTTCTCTAATTTTATGAGAGGCAAATTCTGATAGGTAAACAGCTGTAACTGTTCCAAGCGGGACAGCCACTAGAAGGGCAATACCAGTAATTGTAAGTGTGCCTGAGACCAGTGGAAGAATACCATAATTTTTTCTTTCAAAATTTGGGGTCCATACGGTGGATGTTAAAAACTCTTTTAAAGAAACAGCTTCAAAAAAAGGAAACGATTCTGTAACCAATATAAATACGATTCCAAAAGTGATTAGGATAGCGACTAAACCTGACAACATTAACGCAATTTCAATAAGCCTTTCAACAAAATTACGACGAATATTTTTGGCTAATGCAGGACTAATTTTTGGATTATTTTTCGCCATGAATTTTTAAAGGTTAGTTGTAAAACGCAACATAATTATTACATATTATTTAGGTGATAGAACAAAAAAAAGGGTTAAAAATTTAACCCCTTTTCTTGTAACTATTTGCTAAAAAAACTTAGTCAGTTGCTTTTTCTAAAATTTCCTTAACTGACAAACCAATAGCTGGACCATCTTTAAATGCTGTACCAGTTTTCAGTGATTTATAGTGATTCTTAATAGCAGTATATTCTTCATTAGAGAATGGAACATAGCCCACTTCTTTTGAAAGTTTACCTGCATTTTCAAGATAGAATTCTACAAACTTTTTAACTTTTGGATCAAAAGCAGCTTTGGTTGCGTTTAAATAAATAAATAGAGGACGTGACAGAGGATTGTATGAGCCATCCATCACTGTTTCAAGAGAAGGTTCGACAAACTTGCCTTCTTTGTTTTTTACTTTAACAGCACCAAGTTTTTCTTTATTTTCAACATAGTAAGCTAGACCAAAATAACCCATGCCGCCTTTGTCACCAGCCACACCTTGAACAAGAACGTTGTCATCTTCTGATGCAGTAAAGTCACCGCGAATAGATTTAGATTTTTTAATGATTGCTTCTGTAAAGTAATCAAATGTTCCTGAATCTGCACCAGGACCGTATAACTTTAATGGTTGATCAGGAAAGCCTTCACGAAGCTGGTTCCAATTCATCACCTTACCTTGTGCATCAGGACCCCATGCTTTCTTTAATTCTTCTGGCGTCATTTCAGCTGCCCAGTCATTATCTTTATTAATAACTACAGTAAGAGCATCAAAAGCTACTGGGATTTCAATAAATGAAATACCAGCTTCATTACATTTTGCAATTTCTTTTGCTTTAATTGGTCTAGACGCATCTGAAATAACTGTTTCACCTCGGCAGAATTTTTTAAAACCGCCGCCTGTACCTGATACACCAACTGTTACTTTAATACCTGTTTCTTTTTGAAACTCTTCAGCTACGGCTTCAGTGATTGGATAAACGGTTGATGAACCATCAATTTTGACAATATCTGCAGCGAAAACTGAAGTAGAAATTACAGTAGATGCCACAGTCGCTAGTACAGCTTTTCTTAAGGTTAAAACCATGTAAACGCTCCTGTTAATTAGAATTTTTAGTATGCACATTTTATGAATAAAATATGACACTTTTATGACAATTTTATGTTTATTAAAAAAAGGTTAAAATGACGCAAAAATTATAACTAAATTTAAAATATGGAAGCTGAAAAACTTAATCAATTAAAAACAACCTTATCTGAAATCGATGATCGATTTTCAGCACTCAGGAGCTATCTTTGACCTCGATAACAAAAAAGAACAGCTTAAAGAACTAACTCGCCAACAAGAGGATCCTAAAATCTGGGAGGACCATTCACTTAGTCAAAAAATTGGGAAAGAAAAAAGGATTTTAGAAGATACGATCCAAGAGTTTGAGCAGTTGAATTCGGGCATAGAGAATAACAAAGAACTGTTTGATTTAGCGTTTGAGGAAAGTGATGACTCTACGCTTATCGATTTATTTCAAGACACAATTAATTTAGAAAAAAAACTGGGTCAATTAGAGTTTAAACGAATGTTTTCAAACCCTCTTGATCCTAATAATTGTTTTATTGATTTTCAATCTGGCAGTGGCGGAACGGAAGCTCAAGATTGGGCTAACATGCTGCTAAGAATGTACTTGAGATACTGTGAGGAAAAAGGCTTCAAGGTTGAGGTAATGGAAATCACTGAAGGAGAAGTTGCAGGGATTAAAGGGGCTACGATTAAAATCATAGGAGATTATGCCTATGGTTATTTTAGAACAGAAACTGGCATTCATCGATTGGTCAGAAAATCACCCTTTGACTCAGGCAGCAGAAGACATACATCTTTTGCTGGAGTGAATGTATATCCAGAAATTGATGAGTCAGTTGAAATTGACATCAATCCTGCGGATTTAAGAATCGATACATATCGAGCTTCAGGAGCAGGAGGCCAACATATCAATAAAACAGATTCTGCTGTTAGAATTACGCATGAGCCAAGTGGTGTTGTTGTGCAGTGTCAGAATGATCGATCACAGCATAGAAATAAAGCTCAGGCGATGGATATGCTCAAGGCTCAGCTTTACCGAATTGAGCTGGATAAGAGAAATGAAGAAAAACAGGCGATGGAGGATGCCAAATCAGACATTGGCTGGGGTCATCAAATCAGAAGTTATGTGCTGGATCAATCAAGAATTAAAGACCTTAGGACAGGTGTTGAAGTGGGAAACACTCAAGGTGTCCTCGATGGTAATCTTGATCCATTTATTACAGAAAGTTTAAAACAAGGGGTTTAAGTTGGAAAATAAAGAAAATCAAACAGTAGATGAAAATTCGATTATTCAAGAACGTCGAAATAAGCTAGCTGAGTTAAGAAAAGTCGGAGTTGCTTTCCCTAATAACTTTAAGCCTGAACATGATTCTTCAGAATTGCATAAAGATTATGATGAATTTGATAAGCCAACCCTAGAAGAAAAAAATATCGAAGTTGTTGTTGCTGGGCGAATGATGCTAAAAAGAGTGATGGGTAAGGCAAGCTTTGCGACTATCCAGGACCGAACCGGTCGCATTCAGTTGTATGTCGCAAGAGATATTATTAATAACGAAGATAATCCTGAACTATATTCTTCATTTAAAAAATGGGACATGGGAGATATTATTGGTGCTAAAGGGAAGCTCTTTAAAACAAATACGGATGAGTTAACGATTGAGGTCACCGAAATTTGTTTATTAACAAAATCTTTACGACCGATGCCAGAAAAGTTTCATGGACTGCAAGATCAAGAGATGAAGTATCGTCAGCGTTATGTCGACTTAATGGTCAATCAAGAGACGAAAGATACTTTTTTAACCAGATCCAAAGCCATCCAATCTATTCGCGAATTTATGGTCAACAATAAATTTCTTGAGGTCGAAACACCGATGTTGCATCCAATTCCTGGAGGTGCGAGTGCAAAACCCTTTGTGACTCACCATAACGCATTGGACATGGAAATGTTTATGCGTATTGCTCCTGAATTGTATTTGAAGAGATTGGTGGTAGGCGGTTTTGATCGTGTGTTTGAAATCAATCGAAATTTCCGTAACGAGGGCTTAAGTGTTCGACATAACCCTGAATTTACGATGATGGAGTTTTATGCTGCTTACGCTGACTATCAATGGCTAATGACATTTACTGAGGATTGTATTCGATCCAGTATCACAGGATGTGGGGTGGATTTAAAACTCACCTATCAAGACAAAGAGATAGACTTTTCAAAGCCATTTGACCGTTTAACGCTGGTGCAAGCGATTGAAAAATACAATAATCAATTCAAATCTGAAGACCTTCTTAATGCTGAATTTATTGAGCAAACCTTGCAAAAGATGGGGGAAGAGCTTCCACCAAATCGATCATTAGGGTCGCTTCAATTAGCTTTATTTGAAGCAGTCGCTGAGGAGCATCTTTGGAACCCAACTTTTATTATCGATTATCCAACTGAAGTATCACCATTAGCCCGAGCGTCAGATAACGATCCAGCTATCACGGAGCGTTTTGAATTATTTATCGCAGGTCGAGAAATAGCTAATGGTTTCTCTGAGCTTAATGACCCTGAAGAACAGTCAGAGCGTTTTAAAAAACAGGTGGAACAAAAAGAAGCTGGCGATGATGAGGCGATGTATTACGATGCAGACTTTATACGTGCTCTTGAATATGGCATGCCTCCGACAGGCGGATGCGGAATTGGGATTGATCGCTTAATTATGCTGATTACTAATAAACCAAGTATTCGAGATGTTATTTTATTTCCACACATGAGGCCAGAATAATTATGTATATGCACCCTGAAATTGATCGTGATCAAATGAGCCCGCAACAGGCAATTGAAATTTTGCAACAAGGCAATGAACGTTTTGTTAATAATGTTAAACGACAGCACGATATGTTAAGTGTTCGAGATGAACTTAAAGATAAACAGCATCCTTTTGCCTCAATATTAAGTTGCAGTGACTCCAGGACGACGGTGGAGCTTATTTTTGATCAAAACCTGGGAGATATTTTTTCGGTCAGGTTGGCAGGTAATGTGGCATCAACCTTAGCGATTGGTAGTTTAGAATTTTCTACTCAGTATCTGGGTTCAAAGCTGGTGGTAGTCATGGGCCATAGCAATTGTGGTGCGGTTAAAGCGGCATGCGATCATTTTAAAGGAGGTAACATCGGAGAAATTATTGAAATGATAGATCCGGCAGTGGGTCACGAAACGACTATCTCTTCTGAGCGAAATTCATCAAATACCTCTTTTGTTGAAAAAGTCTGCTGGCACAACGTTCATGAACAGATCAATAACATTAAACAAAATAGCTACATCATCAATAAAATGGTAGAAGATAATCGTATTGCTCTCGTGGGGGCGGTTTATGATTTAGCCACCGGAGCAGTCAAATTCGATATCTAAAAATTAGTGTGGACAAAAAACCACATTGATTGAATCTTATTTTCAATTTTTCACTTTTATGATGAATATGTCATAAAAGTGTCACATTAACTTCCTAAAATTTAAACAGTTTCAAAACTTTATTTTAAGTTTTTTTTGTTTATTTTTAGGAGATCATAATGAACAACAAGATTTTAACTGGTGCAGTTTCAGCAGCAGTGTTGTCGGTATCGGGCATGGTTTATGCTGACACGACAGAAGACCTTGTGAATGCTTTAGTAACTAAAGGTGTCTTAACTGAGGAAGAGGGCGCTCTTCTTTCTAAAGGTCATGATAAGAAAAAAGCAAACACACCGGTTGTAACAAACAAAGGCGGTAAATTTTCAATTCAAAGCGCTGACGGCAAAAATGAAATTGCCCTAACAGGTCGTATGCATTTTGATTACAGAAATTCTGATCTTGATGACAGTGATTTTGGTAACTCTGATGCAGATGATTACGATATTGATACTAAGTCAGTAAGCGCAAGCGAATTTGAGATGAGACGTGCTCGAATTGGTATCAAAGGTAAATTAGACGGTATGTGGAAATATGATGTTGTTCTTAATGCCAATGGTAAGTCAGGTAAAAATTTAGATACAGCGTCATTAACATGGGCAGCAATGAAGCCATTTCAAATTCAATTTGGTCGTTTCAAGCAAGCTTTTAACCTTGAAGGTTTAACCAGCTCGAATGATATTGATTTTGTAGAACGTTCCTTTATGAATCAAATATCTCCACACAAGAAATTAGGCGTTGCTTTTAAAGGTGAGCCAACAAAAGGCATGACATATGCATTAACGAAATACCAAGAAGGTTATTCTAATGACACTCTGGAGAATGAAAATAATTACTCAGGCCGTTTAACCTATAACTGGGCTGAAGCGAACAAAATTAAAGATTCTATTTTCCATGTTGGTATTTCTGGCTTTACGGAAGACTATTCTGCTAGACCAAAAACATCAAGTAATGGCTCTTCAGCTGATATCGAAAATAACGATTTTGGTGCAACAACACATTCAACTTTATTTAAGTTCAAGAGTGCTGGGCGCGGTTATTCACCATTAGCTATGATTAACGTTCAAGGTGAAGATTTAAGAAACGGCGGAGCAAGTCAAAAAGGTAAAACAGCCAATCACCATGAAAATCGTTTCGCTGCCCTTGAAGGTATTTTTGCTAAAGGACCTTTCAAAATTCAAGCTGAGTATGGCCAAGGTAAATTCGAAGGTGAAAATGAAGTTAGTAATACAGGAGCTGAGGCAGATGTGAAAATTGGTTACATCTCTGCTAACTACATTTTAACTGGGGAGCATTACTCTAAATCTTATAAAGGTGGCAAGATGAAGGGTATTAAAGTTAAAAACCCATTTGACTTTGAAAAAGGAACTGGAACTGGTGCCTGGGAAATTGGCGCGCGTTATGAGTATCTTGGTGTCGATGACATCGAAATGACTCAAGCATCTAGTCTTGGATCGGAAACTCGTATGAGAGGTGCATTTGATTGTGGCGGTGCGGTTGCTGATACATACAAAGGTACTGGAGCAGGTTGTGATTTAGATGTACATCAATACAGCATTGGCGTGAAGTGGATCGCTAACCCAAATGTACTAGCTAAGGCAAGCCTCACTTACTCTGATTATGGTCAAGATGTTATGCCACCAGATATTGCTGGAAGCGACACATTTGATTCAGAAACATTGCTACAAACTCGTATTCAGTGGATGTTCTAATTCATTTGAATACTTAAAAATCTCCTAAATTTTAGAGACCCGCAATATGCGGGTCTTTTTTTTACCTTTTATTTTTAAAATAATTTTTTAAAAGAGAAGAACACTCTTCTTCTAGGGTTCCACCTGTAAATGAAGTTTGATGATTAATGATTTTATTATTTACTAGTTGTTGGCTTGGGTCGCAGCTATGAAATTTTGCATCATAGGCGCCAAAATATACTTGCTTGACTCTGGCATGGAATATAGCACCCAAGCACATAATGCAAGGTTCCAAAGTGACATAGAGATTGACTTCAGGTAGGCGGTAATTAGATAAAGAATGTGCCGCATCTCGTAACGCCATGATTTCAGCATGACATGTAGGGTCAGAGTTCTTGATTACCGAATTACAGCCACGACCTATAATTTCATTATTTAAGGTGACTACCGCGCCGATAGGAATTTCATCTAACTCACGGGCCTTCTCTGCCTGATCTAAAGCTGCTCGCATAAACTGTGTATGATCGGTCATAAATTTTGAATTAATTTTTTTATTTTTCATCATAATAACTGTTTAACAAATTATGAGGAAAAAAGTGAAGCAATTAGTCTTTCTGTTAGTCTTTATTTCATCATCTATTTTTGCACAGTCGGGCACATACAAGGTGGACCCTGAGCATAGTTTTGCGAATTGGAAGATCCGTCATGTGGTCTCTAAAACATCAGGGACTATCCCCGATATGACTGGAGAGATGATGATTAATCTTGACGACATGAGTCAATCAAAGATAAATGTGGAAATGAGTCTTTTAAAGATTGATAGTGATCATAAGAAACGTGATAACCATATCCAAGAAAAGAAATTTTTAAATACCTCAGTTTTTCCAACAATCACCTTTAATAGCACCAAGATTGTGATGAAGGATGATACTAACGGAGTGGTGACTGGAACATTAGCAATGGGCGGGGTAGAAAAAATAT
>Ga0255755_1001238_pt1 | contig 23431 bp, 20 predicted proteins | sample 011ome_18_FD_179955 | JGI IMG/M metagenome (GOLD analysis project Ga0255755, IMG submission 179955) | Coastal salt marsh microbial communities from the Groves Creek Marsh, Skidaway Island, Georgia - 011501BT metaG (version 2) | ecosystem: Environmental > Aquatic > Marine > Intertidal zone > Salt... | reverse complement strand
AGATGCTAGCGATAAAGTCCCTACAAAATATCATCATGCATTTGATTATATTGTAGAACTGCCGTTTGGTAACACAGCATACAAAGATGGGTTTCATGGCATGAACTTGTGGCAACTATTACATTGTAGTCCATTTGAAGAAACAATTTATGTAGACAGTGACACAATGTTTAAAAACATAAACATTGAAACTCTATGGGATCAATTCGAAACTTATGATCTAGCAATTAGTCCAATAGCAAGAACATACAGAGATTATCTCACAAATAAAATATACAGATTTGAAATTGAAATGCACTACGAATTGCCACAATTATACAACAATCTTATCTATTTTAAAAGAGACAGTCAGCTTGCAATTGAATGGTTTAAGATGGCAGATCCAGTTTTTCAAAATTGGAGACAAGTTTATCAAACCATGTTCAAAGAAAAGAAGCCATTGACATTTGACAAAAACTTGTTAGCAAATATTACAACTCATTTGTGCGATATAGAAAATTTAGTAAGTTGTCCCATAAACAATCATTATGATTTTCATAACTTGAGTCAACGACATTGGGGAGATGATATTCCTGAAAACTGGACTGACATGCTCAACTACTGGTATACAGATCAACATAAACTTATGATTGAAAACAGTGTAGTAAACAGTGGAATTATTCACTACCAAGACGAAAACTTTTTAACCGAGGACATAATCGATGCAATTAAAGCCGTTGTTGAAATCAGCGATCGAAGAAACGCCTCCGCATAAGTTCTGTGTTTATTACGACGAGTGGAGCGGCGAGATCATACAGATCACTAATCGTCCCAAAGATAGTCGTCATCCTCATATAGAAACTCCTGATGAAACAGCCAAAAAGCTGATGATGGGAGAACTTAGTTTTAGCAAGTATCAAGTTGCACAGTTGGTTGATGGGCCTAGACTTATGCCCAAAGACAATGTGATTAGATTACGACAAGCAGAAAACGTTCTCAGTCAAATCGAAAGTGTAAAATTTGAAATACAAAGTGACATCAATATAATTTTCTATATCAATGATTGGAAACTTGAAATTAACTTTAGTCAAGATACTATGTTTAGAATGACAGGAGCAAGGGACAGTAGAAATGCGAGAATACAAAGTGATCAAACAAAACCGTTTGATTTTTATCTTATCAAAGGCAATGATCCTACATTCTTGCTCAAGCACATCAAAATAGATCCAATAGATTTAATGAGTTCAGGTTATATACTTTACGACTTGAGTGAACTAAGAACTATATGTGGACTAGGAGATATCAATGTATTGACCAAACGTATCTTCAAAAGTTATGGTATTAAATACAAGCAACACTACACAGGAAGTGATTATCACAGAAGAAAAACACAGCGTAGAGTCCACAAACAAATTGAAACACATGAAGAATATGCAACCTTTAGCATCAGTAAAGCAAACACAGGTTGGATATTTAAAAGTAACTTTGACGATCCAAAAGAACAAAAAATATACAGAGATATGACTTTATTTTTTACCAAAGATGATCCAACATATCTCACACACAGAATAAAAATACCATTTGATAATATCGGATGGAGACAAGAATACATAGTCGACACTGAACTAAATTTTGAAGACAAAATATTGCTAGGTGAAAACGCCAAAAACATTACGTTTAAAATTGAGGAAATGAAATGACGAATCTAGTACCTATTACAGAATTTGATATTGTGTTTATCAGCTATGACGAACCAAATGCAGATGAAAATTACAGCGACCTATTAGAAAAATGCCCGTGGGCAAAACGCAGTCACGGAGTATGGGGCAGTGATGCTGCACACAAAGCCGCAGCCGCATTAAGTGAAACAGACCGCTTTATTACTGTAGACGCTGACAACATTGTTAGAGAAGACTTCTTTAATATTGAAGTTGATATGGATCGTGTTAGAGATGCAGATGTTATTAGTTGGGCAGGTAAGAATACTATTAACGGTCTAGTATACGGCAACGGCGGTATCAAGTGTTGGCCCGTTGATGTTGTTAATCGTATGCGTACACACGAAGCTGCACCAGCCAATGACAAAGCCGCACAAGTAGATTTTTGCTGGAACATACACTATGTACAAATGAACAATATCTACTGTGATGTTATGAATAACGGAAGTCCGCTACAAGCATGGAGAGCTGGATTTCGTGAAGGCGTTAAGATGGGATTAGAAGGCGGTGATGTAGTTGATCCTGATAGAATCAAACATATTTTTAGAGAAAACTACAAACGCTTAATGGTATGGATGACAGTTGGTGAAGATGTTACCAATGGACTATGGGCAATATATGGTGCTAGACTTGGATGCCATATGACTAACATTGTAAGAAATGATTGGGATTGGAAAAACGTTAGAGACTTTGATTGGCTCACGGAATATTTTAACAAAGAACTTGCTCCACAATTTGAAGGCGGCGAACAGTTGTGTCCACGTACAGGTATGATGTGGGATATGCAAAAACTAAAACAAGAAACTGTTAGATTAGGAGACGACATCAGAGGAAAGTTAGATTTAGAGATAGCTGATATTGGCGTAGACGGAAGTAGATTCTTCAAAACTGTGTATAAAAATCCTGCTAGACTTGGTGCTATGGTCAGAGAAGATCAAGTGGAAGACAGCCTTGAATAAAACTGTTGTACTTGTAACAGGAGGATTTGATCCGTTACATTCAGGTCATATTGAATATTTTAAAGCCGCTAAACAACTAGGCGACAAACTAGTTGTGGGTTTGAACAGCGACGAATGGTTAATTCGTAAAAAAGGCAGACCTTTTATGTCTTTCCAAGAACGTAGTAAGATTATAAGTGCGCTAGAGTGCGTTGACACAGTAATTAGTTTTGATGACAGCGACGATACTGCCTGCGGAGCCATTTATAAAACTCTTGCTACACACGGAAATATAAAAGTTATCTTTGCTAACGGTGGTGACAGGAACAATATTACTACACCAGAATACAAAACTTGGGGAGATCATCCCGATGTGAAATTTGCCTGGGGTGTTGGAGGAGACTACAAAGCCAACAGTAGTAGTTGGATATTAGACGAGTGGAAGACACAAAAGACTGAACGTGAATGGGGGTACTGGCGTGTACTAGATGACAAAGGCACAGTCAAAGTAAAAGAACTTGTGATCAATCCAGGATGCAGTCTAAGTGATCAACGTCATATGCACAGGCGTGAACATTGGTATATACTAAGTGGAAGTTGTAAAATAGAAATAGAGAAGGATGATATTATACAAACAAATGCAGGTAGAGATCAAACTGTTCTATTGACACAAAACAAAACACATGTTATTAATGTATATGACTGGCATCGAGCGTACAATCCTTATGACGAACCTTGTCACATATTAGAAGTTCAATACGGTAAAAAATGTATTGAAGAGGATATTGAACGTAGATGACAGATAAAAATAACTATGAGTTAGACCCAGATCCAGAAACAGCGGCAGAGTTAGTAAAGCCAAAACTAGACGAAATTAGCCCTACTATGTGTATGGCTAAATGGTTGTGGACTAGTGTTCATTTAACTAACGGAACTACCAACAGTTGTTTCCTTCCACCTATACACAAAATTGAAGTAGATAATATTGTAAACAATCCTAAAGGATTGCACAATACTCCACAGAAAAAAGAGCAACGTCAGATGATGCTAGACGGTGAACAGCCGGATGGTTGTAGCTACTGTTGGAACATCGAAAAGATGGACAGATCATTTAACAGTGATCGTCACTATCGCAGTAGCGAGCCTTGGGCTCAGGCTGGATGGGATGATGTAATACAAACAGGAGCGCAAGGAGATATTGAGCCACGCTTTATGGAGATCAATTTTAATCATGCTTGTAACTTAGCATGTAGTTATTGTAGTCCACATTTAAGCAGTAAGTGGGCAGAAGATATTGAACAGCATGGTCCTTATCCTACTAAAGTACCGCACAACAGCATTGACTATTTCAAACAAATAGGGCAGTACCCTATTCCAAACAGAGAACACAATCCATATGTGGAAGCATTTTGGCAATGGTGGCCTGAACTATATCCTAAGCTACAAAACTTTCGCATGACAGGCGGCGAGCCGCTTATGGATAAGAATACATTTCGTGTACTAGATTATGTAATAGACAACGGCAGAGATGATTTAGAAATGGCTGTTACAACCAATGCTAGTGTTCCTGATAAACTGTGGAATAACTTTGTAGACAAAGTTAGTTTTATCAGTGAGTATAAAAAACTCAAACGTTTTAGAATATTTGTTAGTGTCGACGGATGGGGCGATCAAGCTGAATATATGCGTCATGGATTAGATTTTGATCGCATGTGGAACAATGTGCATAATTACTTGAGTAGAGTAGACGAAGGTCTTGTTACGTTTATTGTAACATTTAACATGCTTAGTTTACCCAGCATTCAGAAATTATTAGAGGGCATATTAGAACTACAAAGGGTACACAATGTAACTAAAAGTAGACGTGATGCAGATGGCAATATTGTAGTGTATGGACATCACAAAGTATTTTTGGATACACCTATGCTACGTTATCCTGAATGGCAAAGTTTACAACTTACACCAGAAAGTCATTGGCACTACGCAGATGAAGCACTAGAATTTATGAAAGCAAACGAAGATCAACATAGAAAAAGTAGATGGGTAGGATTTAAACCGCATCAAATCGAACGTTTTGATCGCAGTATTGAGTTTATGAAACAAGGCTTTGATAGCAGTGAACAAAAACAAGAAGCACAAGAAAACTTTATAAGATTCTTTGGTGCACACGACTACAGAAGAAACACAGACTTTAGTGCAACATTCCCTGAATTTGCAGAAGTGTTTGCTAAATGGAAAGAGAAATATAATGTTTAAAAATGTAGACTATATACGTGAACGTGAAAATATGAAAGAGCGTTATGGCTGTGATACTATGTGTACAGCTAAATTCTTTACTAGTACAATATATCTACAAAGTGGTCAAACACACAGTTGTTATCATCCATTGCCACATCAGATTCCATTGGAAGAAATTAAAGATAACCCTAGCGCACTGCACAATACCAAACATAAAATTGAACGCCGCAAACAAATGATCTTAGGAGAGCGTCCTAGTGAATGTAATTACTGCTGGCGTGTAGAAGATATGGGCGACGAATACATCAGCGACAGAGTAATCAAAAGTAAAAATGAACTATTGCTTACTCCAAATGCACATGAAAAAATACAAGAAATGGGATGGGATCACAACTATCAGCCCACTTATCTAGAAATTAGTTTTGGCAATGAGTGTAATATGAAATGTGCATACTGTCATCCCAAGGCTAGCAGTGCATGGCAAAAAGAAATGATGCAAGGTCCATTGGAAAATGCAGAACATTTACAAGTATTGGATGAGAAAATCTATCCAGAAGATGATAACCCATATGTAGAAGCATTTTGGGAATGGTGGCCATACCTGCGCAAGTCACTCAAAGTAATTCGTGTCACAGGCGGCGAACCACTGCTACAACAAAACGTTTGGAAGTTTTTTGACAGACTCGAGAAAACAAACGAATGTGCTGATATGATTGTACAGCTCAATACAAATCTAAATGTAAAGACCAAATTGGTCGAGCGAATGATTACCAAAGTAAACAAATTGTTAACAGAGAAAAAGATCAAAAAATTTGCACTGTACAGCAGCATTGAAAGTTGGGGCGATAGAGCCACTTATGCCAGAAGCGGATTAAACTTAGAATTATTTGAAACAAATCTCAAACTTATTATGCAAAAGCTAGGACATCATCATGTAGACGACTTTAGCGGCATACAGATTATGAACACATTTAATATCATGTGTGTTACCAGCTATGTAGAGTTTTTAAAGAAAATCGACGAGTGGAGAAGAGAACTACAACACGGAAAAGAATATCCTAAGGTAATGTTTGACATTCCACACTGCACTGAACCTAATCATTGGACACTAGTAGGATTACCGGATCGTTATGATGAATATTTTGATCTAGTAACTGCTTATTTTGAAAAAAACAAATGGAAAAGCAACTGGCAAAAATATCCCAAGGATCAACACGACGATAATTATTTTAACTACTACAGTGAAGAAGAAGTAAAAAGCTGGCAACGAGTTGTGAGTATGTGGAAAACAATATGTGAAAAACGTAGTAAAGTAAATACTGATGCATACTTACAGCCCAGAGAAATAGATGATGCAAGACGTAACTGGATATTGTTTATTAAAGCCACAGACAAACGTAGAAACACAAACTTCAAAAATATCTTTCCTGAAATGAGTGACTATTACGATTTGTGTAGTACACTAGAAGATATTAGGTTTATGGAATACAACAGGCAGTGTAAAGATGATCTGTTATCTGAAGACGAAATAGATTTTCATTGGGACGATGATTTTGTATGGCATCATCCAGGCTTAGCTAATGCACTAATAAACTACAGAAAAGTTAGGAACTATCCTACTAAGATGTACAGTCATGATGAGCTGGTTGGAGAATTTGGACATGACGAAGAATAAAGACTATCTTGTTAATGAAAGCAAACATTTTTGCATGGCACCATGGGTAACAATGCATTTGTGGCCCAGTGGGGAAGCAATGCCATGCTGTGTGGTTGTACCAGATGAAGACACACCGTTTAGTGGCAAACTTGGAAACATACAAGACAACAGTATAAGTGACTTATGGAACAGTTCATTGATGAAGGAACTGAGAACTAACATGCTAGCTGACAAACCCAGTCAGACATGTGAACGTTGTATCAAACAAGAAGCCGCAGGCAACCAATACACACTTAGACGAGAATTAAACAAAGACTTTTCTGATTATTTTTATAGAACACAAGACACTAATCAAGACGGCAGTCATGATGATCCTAAAATTTATTATTGGGATGTAAGATTCAATAACTTGTGCAATTTACGTTGTTTGAGTTGTAGTGTAAAGTTTAGCAGTAGTTGGTATAACGATAGTGTTAAAAGACACGAGTACGATGGACCTGCACTGCTACAGTTACCAAAAAGTTTTTGGGAAGAAGCATTGCCTCTGATTGGCGAAGTGCAACATGCGTACTTTGCAGGCGGCGAGCCATTGATGACAGAAGAACATTATCGTATGCTAGATACATGGATTGAAGCAGGTAATACTGATTTAAAAATAAGTTATACCACAAACTTTACAAAAACTAGATTAGGCAATCGTTATATCTTTGACTATTGGAATAAGTTTAGCAATGTACATGTGGGTGCAAGTTTAGATGACAATTGGGAACGTGCAGAATATTTGCGTAAGGATACAGTATGGACTGATATTGTACAAAATCGCAAAGACATGATCAAAGACAGTCCCGATACAAGATTCTTTTTGAGCAGTACAATAGGTATTTTTAATGTACTACATTGGCCTGACTTTCACAAGGAATGGATTGAAGAAGAACTAGTAGATCCTATCGACTTTAACTTAACTCTACTCACACATCCTGAGTATTTGAGTATGACAGTGATGCCAACTGAATTTAAAAAACGTGTAGAAAAACGTTGGTTAGAACACAGAGACTATATTGAAAAAGCATTTTATCATGCTCATCCTGATTGGGACTATAGACCAGATCACATGCAAAGTATGATTGATGGATTGCTTAAATATCTATGGAGCGAAGATAATTCTCAACTAATAGATAGATTTCACGATGAACAACGCTGGATGGATAAGATCCGCAATAACAATTGCTATGATGTCTATACTGAATTAGAAGAACTTAAAACATATGGCGATCATTATGAAAAAGTAGCAAACCGAGGATGGTAATGCAAAACGAAAAATATAATTTAACAGAGAGCAAAACCTTTTGCATGGCACCATGGATACACATGCATGTGTGGCCCAATGGTCGTGCTTTTCCTTGTTGTTTGGCTGATCACAGTTATGGCAATGACTACGGAAATACTAACACTAATACACTAAGTGAACTGTGGAACAGCGATCTAGCAAGAACACTTAGAAGCAATATGTTGGCTGATAAAAAGACCAGTGCATGTAATCGTTGCTATGAACTAGAAGCAGATAGTAATGCATACACACTGCGAAAAAATATGAATAATCGTTTTGCACATCATTATTGGAGAACCAATGATACACAACAAGATGGTACTTATGACACTGTAAACTTTACATATATGGATTTTAGATTTAGTAATATGTGTAATATGAGTTGCCGTAGTTGTAGTCCTACATTTAGTACACAATGGTATGACGACTTTATGAAAGAATTTGGACATGTTCCAGATGATGTTGCACCTCAAAAGTTTATCCAACTCAAAAACAAACCAGGCTTCTTAGAAGAATTGCGTCCTTATTTAGACACAGTTGAAGAAGTATATTGGGCAGGCGGTGAGCCAATGGTCACTGACATGCACTGGGATATTATGAATCATTGGGTTGAAACAGGACATGCAGAAAATGTAAGCATACTGTATACCACAAACTTTAGTCAACTTACATATAAAAATCAACACATATTTGACCTATGGCGCAAATTTAAAAGTGTAAAAGTTAGTGCTAGTTTAGATGGCATGGGCAGTCGTGCTGAGTACATTAGAAAAGGCACAGTGTGGCAAGATATAGAAGATAATCGTATTGCAATGAAAGAACAATTGCCCAACATCTTCTTTGATATTTGTCCTACAGTAAGCATGATGAATATTTTACACTTACCTGATTTCTTTGAAAACTGGACTGAAAGAGGATTGCTTAACGCTGGAGAAGTAAGACTAAACAATCTACTAGATCCGAAGTTTTTAAGTGTACAAACACTTCCTACAGAATATAAAAAGCGTGTAACAGATAGATGGGAACAGCATTTAGAATGGTTACTAAAACGAGATGACTTTTGTCCAGATCATTGGCCCGCCAATGAAATTATTGATAGTGGACAGGGTACTATAAACTTTATGAATAAAACTGATAGGACTGAATTACTGCCTGAAACTATCAAAGAGTTTGAAAGATGGGATCGTATTAGGAATGAAAATTGGCTAGAAGCACTTCCTGAATTAGAATGTATTGGAGCATATCGTGAGTAGCACTTATTGTTTATATCCTTTTACTAATCTAAACAGCAACACAGAAGGCAGTGTAAAACTGTGTTGTAGTATCAATGAAAACATTCATGCAACAGGTGGCGATGGCCAAGAACTAAACTTCGGCACACACAGTATTGACGAGATATGGAACAGCGATTATATGACAACTGTTCGTAAGCAAATGCTAAATGGTGAACGTCCAGAAGCGTGTGCCGTTTGTTGGAGACTAGAAGACAAAGGTATACAAAGCAGTAGACAAAGTGCATTTGGTGAGCTAAAAGAATGGGCTAATCCAAAACACTATCAAGTTGTTAAACCTCCATTACCACAAAGTTTAGAACTTAGACTAGGACACTTTTGTAATCTACGTTGCAATAGTTGCTGGAGTTTAAGCAGTGATAGAATTTATAATGAACGTAAAAAAATTCTAGCAGTTGATAAGAATCTACCAGGATGGATGCGCAACGAATGGTCATATGAAATTGATCTAGCTGATGCTAGTAATTGGAATTGGTGGATGAGTGATGAGTTTGATAAAACTATACGCAAACTTGCTCCCACCCTTAAACGTTTGTATCTCACAGGCGGTGAACCTACACTTATTAAACGCAATATCGAAATTATGCAAATGATATTAGAAAGTGGAAACACTGATTGTTATATTGCACTTACAACAAATTTAACAACTTGGAATGAAATATTTTTCCAAACAATGAGACGCTTTAAACACGGAGAGTTTCAGATCAGCATTGATCATTTATATGACAGGAACTATTACATACGTTATCCTACTCAGTGGGAAAAGATAGAAACGCACATGGTGCATATCTATGACAACTTCCCTCCAAGTTGGAAAATTAAACACTACACAGTATTTCAAAATTACAATTGGGACGCAATTCCTGATATGTTAGATTGGGTACACAAACACAGAAGTTATTGGAGCAAAGAAGAACATCAGCGTCAATATATTTGGAGTCCTATTATACTTGATAGTCCAAATTATTTGGATGTTCGAACTATTCCTTTGCATATTAGACAAGAAGCTGCGGATATACTGGAACAGTATAAACCTAACTATGATGTTCCAAATATATATTGGCAACATGGTAGTCAACAAGCAATTAAAATCCTCAGAGATGATACACTAGATGAAGAAGTAAGAATTGAAAGATTGCAAAAGTTTAGAGAATACTGCGACACAATGGATAGAAATAGAGGAACAGTTTGGTACAAAACTTTTTTAAATATTGCACAAAAGGTACTAAACGATGACGCATGAACTTATCAGGATTGAACAAGCAGGCGAACCGTTTGTAAACATAACATGGCAAGTTAGCAATTTGTGTAACTTTCGTTGCACATACTGTAATGAAAACAATTGGAATGGAAGCAATTTAAATTTAGACATAGAAGCTGTTAAGCAAGGTTTAACAAAGATCATAGACTATGAACTAAGCAGAGGTTATACTAGACTAAAAGTTTTCTTCTCAGGTGGTGAACCTTGTTATTGGAAGCCTTTGATTCCTGTTATGGATCACATACTAGCTAGTGGAATGAGTGAAGTCAAGTTTGCAGTAAACACAAATCTAAGTAGCAAAATGTCGTGGTGGGAAAAGAATGTACACTATTTTGATGATGTTGTTGCTAGTTACCATCCTGAGTTTGTAGACAGTGATCACTATATGGAAATCTATAAATTTTTAAGTGATAAAGTAAACTATCTATGTGGGCGTATGATGATGCACGAACCAACTTGGGATGAAGTTATTGACTTTAGTAAAAGACTAAAAACAGAAATGAGTGAACACAACTGGCGTGTAGAGTATGTACCTATCTTCGAAGAGCTCAGTCACACAACAAGGCCTTACAATTATAAAAATCCAGAACACAAGAAGTTTTTAGAAACAACCAACTTAGAACAAGATATTAAATACAACGTGCCTGCAAAAGCAGAAGGCATGGGCAGTATAGAAGTATACAATGACGGATCTACTCAGCCTATTAATTGTAACAGACTAGTAGCAGAAAGCAAAAACTTCTTCAAAGGATGGAAATGTCTAATACCAATGGAGAGTATCTTTATCAATTGTGAAGGCAAAATAGATATGGGTAGTTGTGGAGTTATGCCACAAGTTGGTAATTTATATGATCCTGAATTACAATTGGATTTACCTGACAGTATAATTTGTCCTAAGAGCCATTGTCACTGTGGTACAGACATTTATATTACAAAATACAAGGATAAAAATTATGAAGCAATTAGCACTTAATTACTTTGCTGCATGGAATGCACAGGATGCACGTTGGCTTACACATTTATTCGACAATGATGTTACACTAGTTGATTGGGATAACAGTGTGAGTGGGTTAATTGATGTAGTAGAGATGAATAGAAAAATATGGGCAGACGTTCCAGACATTAAAGCAACAGTACTAGACATTGCTGAAAGTGAACAACACTGTATTGCAAAACTACTGATACAAATAGACGATGATACTAGCATCGATGTAGTAGATGTGTTTACAATGAAAGACGGCAAGATCACCAGTATCAAAGCCTACAAAGGATAACATGGATAAACAAACTTATTGCGTACTACCTTACAATCACCTTAGCATTGATCCTCAAGGTCAAGTACGTCCTTGCTGTAACTATAACTTTCATAAACAAAGTTTTAAAGACACAGGATGGAAATTTAAAAGCATATGGGATAGTGATAACTTAAATGAGTTGTTGCAAGGTGAACCGCATATTGAATTAAGAAAAGATGTTGAAGCTAATCATAAGCATAGTTTCTGTGATAGATGTTGGGTAAGCGAAGATAATGGCGGTGAAAGCTATAGAAATATGTGGAACAATAGTTTTGGTTGCACTACACCCGAAACGTTTCAAAGACAAGTTAAGATTGAATATGTAGAATTTACACTAGGTAATAAGTGTAATATTCAGTGTAGAATGTGCAATCCTTGGAGTAGCAGTATGTGGGCAGACGAGATCTATAAAAACCCACAGCTGGACTTTTGGGAAACAGGAGCACATTTAGACAAAACAAAATTTGAATGGTATGATACGCCACAGTTTGATAAAATCTTCAATGAGATATTACCAACACTTAAACATGTAAACATGTTAGGTGGTGAACCTTTGTTTAATGCAAAGTATTATGACATACTACAAAAGATAATTGACAGTGGTAGAGCAGGTGAGATTGTACTACAGTTCAACAGTAATATGCTGGCTATTCAAGACAAAGTATATGATCTATGGCAACACTTTAAACTTGTGCAGATTAATATGAGTTGTGACGGTGTAGAAGGCGTAAACGAATATGTAAGGTGGCCTGGTAAATGGAGTAAGTGGGAACGTAATCTCAACAGAGTTTTTGAGTGGCAACAAAAGTTAGGCTCAGATAAACTAAGTTTACAGATACACAGTACACTCAGCAGTTTAACCTGGCTAGACTTAGGAAATTTGTATAGATACACACAAACGCTACCTATTATGTTCCAACTTCCGTTTTTAATTCAAGTAACACAACCAGCAATGATGGATGCAATCCACTTGCCGCAACCTATCAAAGACAAAGGATACGAGCAGGCTATACAAGCACTAGAGAACAGTGGTGCAGAAGAGTGGGAAGTAAGTAATAATCGCAGTTTGTTAGAACATGTAATGAATACAGAACGCAATCCTGATTTATGGGAAATGTTTATTAACGAAACTAATAAACTAGACAAAGTGAGAAATCAAAGCATACTAACATATGTTCCGGAGTATCAAGAATACTGGCATGAATAATATAATACCTGCAACTGATTTGTATAGACCGTTACGTGATCTAATAAGAGACCAAGGGTTAATCAGACAACTGATTAACCAAGGTAATAAAAAGTGTTTGGTAATGGATACACCATATAATAGACCAGATGCAAATGGCGTTCCATTTGATCAAATAACACACTTTGAACAATTAGATCAGATACACAGCGATATCTGGCCAGACGTGATTACAGGAGAAATAAAACTAGTATTCATGTTTACAGATTGGTGGCATACAGTAAATCAACATGAAACCAATTTACAAAAAAGTGGCAACTTGTTGAGCATTGATCTTTACAATGTTTGCTATAGACTTTGCAAACAACACAACATACTAAACAACAGTGTGTTTATAAGTCCTAGCAGTATCAAAGATGTTGTACAACATGAAGATTGGCCCATTGTACACTACAATGAACCTTTTAATAGATATTTTGAATATACCAATGGTTACACCATACAAAATGTAGATAAATTTAACAAACATTTTTTATGGCTAAACAGACGTTGCAGAGAACATAGACTGTATGCACTGCATCAAGCAAATCAAATGAATCTGTTTGATAATTGTATATACAGTTTACATGACTTTAGTGAACAGCCATGGCAAGATGAAGATATAATTAGATTTCTCAGAGAATATTTGCCTGAAGATCAAATTGATCTCGGGTTTAGAACACTAACTAAAACACTAGATCAAAACTACGATCCTGTTGAAGATATACAATACAAAGAACAAATACATGACTTAGATTACTTTAGTGAACGCACATATTTGCACATTGTCGGCGAGTTTAATTGCAGTAATCAAAAAGTATTCTTGACAGAAAAAGCTAGTAGACCAATAGTAATGGGCAAACCATTTGTTATGTTCGGTGACCGCGGCGGGTTAGATGAGTTACGCAGTTTAGGATTTAAAACGTTTAATAAATTTTGGGATGAAAGTTATGACACACTGCCTACTGCTAAACAGCGCATGGACGGCATGTTGCAAACACTAGACTACATAAGAAACAACATAGATATTCAACAAGGATATTCTAACGAAATGTTACAAGTGTTACAACACAATATGGATTTGTATCACAATGAATACAAACAGCAACAAATAAAAAAACTAGAGCAAGTATTTCAATGAAACCCAAACACGTTATACAACAAGTATCTGATATGAATATATGGCATGATGCAGTGTGGGTAAACATTCAACAACAAACATTCTTTGTGCCTATATGGCGTAATGGTAACACAGAATTTATGCATCTAGCAGAGCAGTTTGGCTATACATTAGAAAAGTATTTTGATCTTACTGGTTATACGGGTTATGCATTTGTGAGACATCCTAGTAAAAGACTAGCAGGACAAATATGGAGAGCAATGCAAAATCAACAGTTTAGTTTTGAACAGTGTGTTGATTATATTATGCAGGGAGACTTGTCTAAAGATCCTCATTTTAGAACACAACAAAGTTTCTTACAAGACTATGATGTTGAATACCTAATAGACTTAGACGATATGCAACCCACAGGACATCAACATATCGACGCAGTGATCAAACATATGAAACAGCCCAAAGAGATTGTACGCAGTGCAATTGATCAACAACAACGACAAGAGATTCAACAGCAATTGGACAACACACAAATAATCAACAAGTATCAACAAGACTGTGATCTAGTAATGCCAACAGTTGGCATAGTAGGTGTAGGAAATATTGGCAGTGTGTTATACGATGTCCTAACACAAAACAATATACAAGTCAAGAGGTATGATGTAAAAAAACAATACGATACTATTGACAGTTTGCGTGAGTGTGATATAATATGGATATGTGTTGACACACCAACTGTTGACGGTGAGAAAGATTTTGACTACACAAATCTACGTTCAGCAATCAGTAACTTTTCAAACAAAACAGTTATTGTTGGTTGTACTGTTAGCCCTGGAACTTGTGCTACGCTACAAACAGATTGTAATATTATATACATGCCTTTTTTAATCAGTCAAGGTAATATTACACAAGGCTTACAAGATCCTGACTGTTGGTTTATTGGCGGCGATTATCACAGTGGTGTAAGTAAACTAGTAAAATCATTCAGCAGTAGTACACAGCATTGGGGAACTTGGCAAGAAATAGAGTTAGCCAAAGCACTGTACAATGCATGGATAATACAAAAAATAAACTTTGCAAACTGGGCAGGAGATCTAGCTGAACACGTAGGCAATGCAGATGCTACAAAAGTAATGCAATGGCTAGGAGAGTCAGACAAACTAATCACAAGTAATGCATATATGAAACCAGGATGGGGAGACGGCGGTCCTTGTCATCCAAGAGATAACCTAATGATGAGTTGGGTTAGTAGAGATTTAAACTACGACCCTGCATGGAACCAGCATACAACTAGACTAGCACAAGCTGAACTGATGGCACAACGTGCAGTAGCAACAGGTTTGCCTGTGATTATACTGGGCAAAAGTTACAAGCCCGGTGTGGATAGTACAGAAGGCAGTTACAGTTTGGTTGTAGCTGAGTATATACAAAAGATGGGTGGTACAGTATACTATGAAGATCACTTGACACAGGGTGATTATTGTTATATACTAGCACATGGTAAATGGTACAATCATGAACCGTCTACAAACAGTAAAGTGATAGACCCTTGGTAATAAACGAAGCTAAGTGTTGCAGAGTATGTGGCAGCACAATAACTAAAGTTGCTGACTTTGGAAGCATACACATCAATGACTTTCCAAAACAGATAAATGACAGTCCGGGCAGTGCGCCTATGATATTGGATCAATGCAACAGTTGTGATCTAGTACAGCTAAGACACACTGTAGATCCTAACGTATTGTATGGTAATCACTACTGGTACGAAAGCGCACTTAATCCTAAACTAAAACAAAACCTGTTGGATATTGCTGAGTATGCAAATGCTCACAGTGATGCAGGTGATGCGATCTTAGATATTGGTGCAAATGATGGTACACTGCTCAGTGGTGTGCTTGAAGACAGAATTAGAATAGGCTGTGAACCTGCCAGCAACTTATGGAGCAAGTGTGCTGAACATTGTGATGTGTTGTTGCCAGGTATGTGGGATAGTGGTAACCTCAAACACAAGTGTAAGATTGTAACAGCAATTGGCATGTTTTATGACATGGATGATCCTAACGATTTTATCCGAGGTATAAGTGATGTATTAACAGATGATGGTGTGTTTGTTGCACAGCTAATGACACTCAAGCCTATGCTGGACAAAAGTGATCTTGGCAATGTGTGCCACGAGCATTTAGAATACTACAGCTATCGCAGTCTTGTAAAGCTATATGAACAAAACGGACTACAAATCAACGATATAAAGTTCAATGACATCCAAGGCGGCAGTTATCAGATATATGCAGGACACTATCACAGCGGTAGTATTGATCACTATGAAGATACAAAACAACAGTTATCAGATTTTGTAAGCACAGTAGAACAAAATGGTAAGCTGTTGCGCAGTGTACTCAAAGACAAACGCAGTCAAGGACTCAAGTGCTATGTGTTTGGTGCTAGTACCAAAGGCAATACCATGTTACAAATTTGGCAACTAGCAGATTTGTTTGAAGGTGCAGCTGAAATACACTCCGGCAAAATAGGAAGATACACAGTGGGAACAAACATACCTATTGTAGAAGAACAACTAGCACTAGAACATGCAGATGTTTTGTTTGTTCCAAACTTTGGATTCAAAGACTTGTTTATCGAAAAACTAGAATCTTGGATACGCAGTGGCGGACAACTTGTATTTGCTATGCCCACAGTTGAGGTGATAGATGAAAGTAGTCTTACTATGCACACCTAGAAGTGGCAGTCACGCTAGATGCAGTCAATTCGAAAATCCTTTGTACGAATCATTGAGTGTAATGGATTTGCTGTTACCACGTGACGACAATGGCAATCTTACTACACAACAATACTCTACTGAATTTAATTATGCACTTGCTACATTTAATTGGAGTGATGCATATGATCTCAAGCCTGATTTAATTACAGGAGAACACATAGTAGATCATGACGAAAAGATGCAACTTATAAAACGTTATGAATATCCTAGTAAACAAGAATTTTTAACTACTGTAGATTCTAGACTAGATCGTCTAGAACAATTAGACACCTGGTGTGTGAAAGTGATGCGCTACCATGGTCTTTCAAATCAGCATCTTCAAAGACTGTTAAATATAAGCGACAAAGCGATAAAACTACAAAGAAGAGATAAACTAAAACAAAGCACTAGTCAATATCTAGCAAATCATCATAATGTATGGCACAATGCACAAGCAACAGTGCAAGATATAGATTATGAAAAATTTTCAGCAATAGTTAATATGGTCACTGAAGAAGATCAGTGGATTAATTCAATAGCACTGGATGTAGAATTTGAATATTACGAAGACTTAGATTTTACTGCTAGTGCTTGGAAGAAAAATCAAGTAGATTTTGAATATGATAACAGTATATGTGAAAAAATAATAGATAGATATGCAAGCAAAGAAAGTACTCCGATGAATATACGTGAACAGTTCGAAGAAAAACTATTACAAAAAGACTGGAGTGATTGTTACAGTGTTGTGTCAGACACCGGATACCTTAAAGGTATTACAACCGGTATGGACTATTGGGAGCCGCACATGGATGCATTGGAAACAATTGACATAGGTCATTTGTCCAAGGATATCGCTTGGCTAGACATGGGTACATGGTTTGGTGTGATGCCTTATGTTATGCGTGAAATAGGTTTTACAAATATAGAAACCACAGACTGTTACAATCATAGGACTTCCCTAGACAGTGAGTTTCAAGAATTGTGGAAACAGTTGAACTTGCAACCACAAGAACTAGAAGTGTTGCCTATGCAACCATTTGATTTAGGTAAGAAATATGATCTTATCACAGTAATGAAAAGTAATTTGTACTGGAAAACACAAGACGTGATCATGTACGATGGCGATAGTCTCAGCAGACAGTGGCAAAATCTAGGCGATGATGGCAAACATCGAACTTACTTTACTGTTTACAATCAACAAGAATGGGATCACTTTTTTATGATGTTGCGAAAACATCTTAACCCGGGTGGTTGTGCTATTGTAAATCCTGAACCTTGGGTATATGATAATTTTGATACATATGCTGACACAAGAGCATGGTTAAGACGTTTTGAAGAACACAAACGCAGTCAACAACAGATTGACAAACTAACAAACTATTTGGTGATCCGTCCATGACATACTATATTGCAGGCAATAGAGGCCTAGTAGGCAAACACTATCAAGAACTGTATCCAGATGCTAGAGGTGGCAATACCAGCACCACAGACTACACACACTATCCTAGTGCATACACACACATATTGAGCGGAGATAAACCAACGCATGTTGTAATAAATGCTGCAACTGTGGGAGGCTTACAAGAAGATTTGGATCGTAGTTTTGAACTGTTGATGCGTAACTTAGACATACAAAACAATGTGTTTAAAATATGTGCTGAAGCAGGCGTGCAACGAGTTTTACTACAAGGATCAACCTGTAGTTATCCAGAACTAGGCGAACAACCGTTTGTGGAAGATCAGCTAATGACAGGCAAACCATATGACGGATACCTAACAACTGCACTGCCAAAACTAGTAGGCATGTATCAGTGCAGAGCCAGCAATGACAAGCGTGGAACACAATGGCGCACAGCTATATGCACAAACATGTTTGGTCCAGGTGATCGTACAGGAGAACATGCACATGTTATCGGCGCACTAATGCAAAAGTTTGTGGATGCTGTAAAAAATGACATCACTGAAATAGAAATATGGGGCAGTGGAAATCAAAGCAGAGACATACTGTACATCAAAGATGCAGTACGTGCTATGGACATAACATTAAACAATACAAAGTACGATACAGTTAACATTGCTAGCGGAGTTGAAACAACCATACGTGAACTAGCTGAAACACTAAAGCAGATCAGCGGCTTTACAGGTAGACTATGGTACAACACAGACAGACCTGAGGGAATAAAGAACAGAGCAATTAGCAATCAACGCTTGCAGTCACTGGGCTGGCAACCTGAATACACAGTTAAACAAGCACTTGAAGAAACATACGAATGGTATTATAAAATGGAAACAAATTAGTGTTATTAACAGAAATACCCAAAGATAATATTCTTGAAAACGTTGATAGATATTGCATTTTATTAACAGGAAAACCAAATTATGTTGGCACCGATTATTGGTGTGAACACACAGTTGGCGCTCTTAGGAAAGATATAGAATCATTGGGAAAGCCAGTGGATATTATATCCATAATATGGAAAACAGATCCTGCATTTGGTGGTAACCCGGTATCTACGATTACTGGATTTTTACCCATTTCAGAAACACATCATCAAGTTTGGACAGATTTTGTAGCAGTACGAGATCAACTTTGGGATTATCAGTTTGAAAAACAAGATGATTATATCGGTAAAATACCAGTCAAAAATGAACTAGAACAATATCTCAGAGAGCAGTTCGATTTTGCTGATACATTTACAGCTTATTACGTCGACTTGTATGATATAATTAATCGTCTGAGAAAAGAATACAATGATGATAATATCAAAAACCCAGGATGGCAAAGCCAGTTCTATCAGCTAACAGAAGCATATCGATTAAATCCCAACATGTTTGATAGGTATACACAAAACAGTTTTATTCTTAAATTAAGATATGATAATCATTTTGCAGTACAAAGTGATCTCTTTGGTCTTGAAGATAACCAATGGTATCCTATAATAAAATATTTTGCTAGTGAACTTCATGAACACAAATTTAAACTACATCCTACTGAATTAGAAATAGCCGCTCGTTATCCAAATATCTTAATAGAGAATTCTTTCAAACATACAGGGCCTCCTACTTTTAAAAATAACTCAATAATTGGCGGAAAACAATTTTGGGTTTCTGATTTATTATTTGGTTTTGATGGTCCTGGGATCAAGACTTTTACAGAAAATTATGAAAAATGGGCTAAACAAGACACAAATGGATACAATCGTAATTTTATTAAAAATGAAAATAATTCTAACATTCATCCAACTCCAGGCTATATGATGCCAGAATTTACACCTCATAGACATCTGACAGAATTTTTCTTTGATTATAGATATAACATACACTTTACACCTTTATCTTCTCGTCATATTTTAAGAGATGTAGATAGGTTGCGTCCGGGAGACTACGATAATCACAGACAACGTTGGTATAACTATACACAAGAACAAATAGAAAACTTGACAAAAATATATGAGAGTATAAAATAGAAACATGCTAACACCTAACAGTCAACCCGAATATACATTACAAGATGCACTAGTAGAACCATACGAATGGTATTATAAACAATGATATGGTTTTTTGGAACAAGTCACACCGACGGATTTGCTGATGGAAAAAAACATTTAGATAAACTAACTTATCCGGCAATTGTAGGTAAAAAAACAAAGCATGACTATATAAATTTTGGAACTAGCGGAATAACCAATATACAAATATATAAGTTTATGAAAATTCTACTAGAATCTAAAAAATATAAGAAACCAGATATCATTATAATAGAGCCAAGATCATATTATGATTATGTAAGTTTTCCACGAATGTTCGATGACGGGAAAATGACCTACGACGAAATTACTTGGAGAAACAAACAAGATGCATATTATAGTGGATATCATAATGATTATGTAAAAATGAACACAGCCTGGCAACTAACAACAGCAAATAGTCGACGAGCAAGAAATAAACAGATGCACAATAATCTAAGAAGATTGTGTCAAGCTAACAAAACACTTCCTAAGCATCTTAAAGATTATGTGCAAGTTTTGAAAAATAATGAACCAGTCTGGACTAATAGACAACCAATGGATTACAGTGCGTGGACAGGTGGTTGGTATGATAGTTATATGGAAATACTAAGTAGATCATTAGAAAAACATTCCGATTATCCATTTTTGAGACTAGATCAAGAAATTAGTTCAATGATCTACCTGGCAAAACAATATACTGATAAAGTTGGATATATATTTTGGGACATATGGAAAGAACCGGAACACTATAGTATACAACTTAAGAACTCATTGAATCATCTTAATCAATACAACATACTTGGTCAAACTGTACATGAATTACTAGAAGAAAAACACTCTGAGGAATATGAAATAAGTAAACAAACTTACAAAGATGACCATCTAGGCCCAGAAGCACATATTGCTATTGCTCCCTATATAACAAAATGGATTGAAAAATGTTAACACCTAACAGTCATATGAATCCAGTATACGAACTGGAAGAACGCAACAGTGTTAAACAGTACATAGACAGTGGCGGCTGGATAATGGAACACACCAAGACCAGAGAGTTGGAGCAAATGATTTGCGACTATACTGGCGCAACGTATGCACACATGGTCCCAAGTGCTACTATGGGCTTACTGCTTTGCAGTATGCTCAGCAACATCAAGCCAGGTGAGGTATTTGATTGTCCATCCTACACACAAGCCGCTACAGCAAATGGCAGTATACTGATGGGTGCTACTCCAAATTTCATTGATGTTGATCCCAACACATATACTCTAAACTTTAGTAAAGTACAAAACCGTGTTGTTTATGTGGCAAGCATAAACGGAAGAACACCAGCTGATTATCATCATCAGATAAAAAAGCTACAAGACCGTGGACACTTTGTTATTGAAGATGCTGCACAAGCCTTGGGCAGTTGGCACAGAGACTGTCATGTGGGAACAATGGGACATGTGGGTGTGTTTAGTTTTGGTGCACCTAAAATTATTACAACCGGACAAGGCGGATGTATCATAACAAATGATGTTGGTCTAAGTGAACGTATACACGCTATCAAAAACTTTGGACGCACAGTAGGTGTAGGTGAAGTGTACAATGTAATGGGTATGAACTTTAAGTTTACAGACCTACAAGCCAGTTTTGGTGTAGAACAAATGCGCAAACTACCTGAGATTGTGAAACGCAAGAAAGAAATTTATGACCTATATTGGCGTGAACTGTCAGATGTAGTAGATTTTGTTCCCACTGATTTGCTAGAAGCAACTCCAACATATCCAGAAATACTAGTAGAAAATCGTGATGAACTTGCTGAATATCTGCGTGGTATGCACATAGGGTGTAGAGCAGTTTACGATAGTTTAACCGCACAACCATTTCACAGCAAATGGAAAACTGCTACTCCTACAACTGATTATATTGGTGCTAGAGGACTACAACTACCAGCACAAGCAGATCTATTAGATTATGATATTACGGAAATTTGTCAAGTCATACGAGACTTTTATAAACCTTAATCAAGTTTTGTATTCCTTGATCCAGTGTTTCATTTGCAGAGAATCCTAGTTCACGTATTTTAGTATAATCAACAAAATAGTTTCTGCCATCTTGATCATGTGCTAGTGTGTCATTTACATCATATGTCCATGTGGGTACATGTTGTTTAATAGTTTCACATATTTCTAGTTTAGTATGATTGAGTGTTTCGTCGCCTACATTCCAAACTTGTCCCTTCATTTCGTCATACATTTCAACTCCCCATGCAAAACTACGCACAAGATCATTTATACTAATAAACGTGCGTTTGAAATGTCCTTCGAACAGTGTCATGTGTTGATTCATACAAGCCTTGCGCACAAAGTCATTGATTAATAAATCGTTGCGCAGTCTGTTGCTCACACCAAACGCAGTGGCAGGTCTGAGTATTACAGCATCTGAACCTTTTAAATACTCTTCTCCTACAATCTTGTACACACTATATGTGCTAATAGGATTGGTTGGAACCTGCTCGGTACATACACTATCTAGTGCTCCATATACGCTTCCGGTACTTGCATACACAAAAGGTTTATCTGCACTTGCATCTACGACTCTTTTGGTGCCTTCTACGTTGATTCTATAGGCAAGGTCTGGTTCAGCATTACAAGCTGGAAAGCCAATTATACCAGCTAAGTGTACTACAGCGTCTGCACCTGCTAGTATAGGTTCAACTTCTGGTGTACAAATATCCACACGATGAAGGTTGAAATTGGGGTGGTCAATGATGTTTAGCACAGGTTCAATTCCCCATTTGAGCCAGTCGATACAATCAACAGTATGCCCCTGATGTAAAAAATATTCACTGAGCCTACAGCCTATATAGCCAGCTCCTCCTGTTATTGCTATTCGCATCGTGTAATTGGCTCCTCGCAGTCGTCCCAACGTTTGGTAAGCATTGCAATCATTTTGCAGTCAGCAGTTGGATAAAATGTGTGTGGTACATGCATGGGTAAGTATACGCAGTCACCTGAAGCAACTGGAGTTACTAATTCTTTTCCATCTGTTAGTTCAGTGTATACCCCTTCACCTTCCACAAACATAATATACTCGTCAAACTCTTTGTGAAGATGATGGCCACGCACTGCGCCTTTGAGT
>Ga0255755_1001225_pt1 | contig 23553 bp, 8 predicted proteins | sample 011ome_18_FD_179955 | JGI IMG/M metagenome (GOLD analysis project Ga0255755, IMG submission 179955) | Coastal salt marsh microbial communities from the Groves Creek Marsh, Skidaway Island, Georgia - 011501BT metaG (version 2) | ecosystem: Environmental > Aquatic > Marine > Intertidal zone > Salt... | reverse complement strand
ACCCTAAACCCTAAACCCTAAACCCTAAACCCTAAACCCTAAACCCTAAACCCTAAACCCTAAACCCTAAACCCTAAACCCTAAACCCTAAACCCTAAACCCGAAAATTTAGGGTTATTCCTCCTTAAAAGAAACCCAATCTGGTGGAAAGCAAATATAACAACACGCATGAGACTGATGGATGATGGACTACTCGGGTCCGTCGTCGTATATAACTGCAATAGTATACTATATCATCTACATCATCTACAGAAGAAATATATTTAAATAAAAATTTAGGGGAATTTTTCACATTTCGACGATTGCTTCAGTACACCAGAAGAAGAAGAAGAAGAAGAAGAAGAAGAATGATGAGGACCAAACGTGCGTGAGTTTGAATAACCGCAATACGGCGTGTTTGCGAAGATAAAGATGAAAACACAGACCGGATTGGAGACGAGGTTGGTAACGATGAGATTAGTCAAGAGAAGAAGAAGAAGAAGAAGAAGAAGAAGACAAATGCCGCTCGCGATGAGGTTAGAAAAAAGAAACGCGAATGAAGAGGAAGAAAAAGGGAAAGGCGGGATGTATTTGTGGCTTTTAGATAGAGACGGCGTGATTAACGAGGACGTCGGGTCGCCCGGGGTAATTGACGTGGACAGATTTAAGTTTTTACCTCTCGCGAAAGAGAGTTTATGGTCGATTCGAAGGAGACAGAATGTTGATGAATCAACAAGTAAAACAAATGCTGCTGTTCGCAAAGTTGTTTGTTTAATCACAAATCAAACGTGCGTGGGAAAAGAGATAATAACGGAGGAGTATTTAACAGATGTCATTCACAAAAGAATGACCGAGGAACTTTCTCGCGATGGTGGCGCAGATGCCTTCTTTGATGCGATTTTATACGAGACATCACCAGTTGAAGGCAATAATCGCAGAAAGCCGGCGCCCGGGATGGTTCTCGAAGCTCTGCAAATGTTCCCGCCTAATACACCGGGGAAAGATGGAGTGATTTTCGTCGGGGATTCTATGACGGATATGATGGCAGCTGGGAGAGCGGAAATCGAAAGTGGGCGCTCGATAACGAGAGTTTTAGTGGGCACAGGTTACGGCTCAAGAGTTTGGAGCGAGCTAGCGGAAGAAAATGAAGAGCTCATCGATGATGGTGTTTTTTACTATTACGTAGAGAGTGAGAGAAATGATGTTAACAAGGAATCAAGTTTGGATGCATTTCCCGAGGAATGCTTTCCGTTATACGTAGCGAAGGATTTGGCCGCCGCGGTTGATATTTTTTTATAGCTCGTTCGTCGATTTGATCGATACGATTAGATATGATTTGTGTTTGAATCAACCGATTGGATTCTACTTAAAGCGTTTTTGTCGGCCATAATCGCATGCGCGGTTTGTTGATATCCCAAATCGACCAGACCAGCGCGGTCGCTATGCTGAGCCAAATACCTAGCGGCATTAAAACGAAACCGGCGGTTGGTAAAACCGAGTAATATTGGTATATAGCAAACCACGCGCTCGACAAGACGAATAAAACGCCGACGGCGGATACGCCCAACATTTTCTCTTTGTTCGTGACAAAATTCCACCAGTCTCCGATGGATAAGTGCAAAACTAAGCACATGATTGGGAAGCAAAATAACTTGCCCACTTGTTCGTAGACTAATATGGAAGAAATCGAACGTAAAAACGCGATGGAGATCCAAACTACCGGGAACACTTTCGCTGGAGGCGTCCATTCCGGGCGTTTTCTTTGCTCTTTCATTTTGATTTCGGTTATCAATTTTGGTCGAGACGCGTCTAGAATGGAAAACGTTCTCGATCTCAACGCCAGGAAAGCGAAGAAGAAGAACAAAAAGACGTTTCGGATTTTTGTCATCGTCGCGGCTTTCGCCGCCGCCGCCGATGCCGCGGCTTTAACCGCCGCCTTCGATGTTCCCACCGCCGCGGACGATGTCGCGTTCCCGAAGCCACCACCAGTGACAGCGGTTAACGCAACGTCCATTGCAAATAAAACTAATCCAATCATACACGCTTCCGTAGCAATCGAAAAGATATATTTCCCGATGAGCTCAATCGAAACAGGTCCGTAGTTTTGTTTCCAATTGTTTATCCATTTTGAAGCGGATCTTGCGCGTTCCTTTGCTTCGTAATCAAAAACTGTGTGCGTCATAAACGCGGCGCCAGATTTCCCTTTCTTTCCTCCTTTTGTTGTTGAGGTGAACGAAGCCGTGCCTTTCGGTGAAGAAGATGATTGCGCGAACACTCTTCTTCTTCTCCTTGTTCTTCTTAGTAGCGCATTCCTTCGACTCTCTCTGTTCGTCGGCGAGGACGAGAGCAGAGTGTTGTTCTTCGGAAAAGTGGTGAGCGATATCATCACCGTCATCGTATTCGTATTCGTATTCGTTTTGAGGATTGAGGATTGAGGAGGTGATTTTTAAGCCACAAACGTGACAAAACAGAACACACACACTCATCATAAAACGACAACAACAAAAGATGATTTTAAGGAGGTGAAGAAGATGAAGAAGACGAAGAAGATGAACTTCTTCGAAAGAGCGGCTTCGGGCGTGAACTCGTTGCTTTTGGACTCGACAATTCGTTCGAGAGCGAGCCGAGAGCTGAGCAACGCAAAAGATAAGTTTTATTCACTCAAACTCCCGTCGTTGTTTTTGAGAACATCATCGAAATCAACAGCAGTAGGCTTTAACGAGAAAGACGACGGTTCCACCTGCGACTTACAAGTCGGCGACGGCAAACCGTATTTGGATTCGCCAGCTTTCTTGCGAACACAGTTGTGGGAGAGTGCGATGAAGAAGTACAGCAGCAAACACGGAGAAGGTGAAGTAAACGGAGAAGAAGATGAATTAGATGAATTAGTAGACGAAAGAGAAGAGAAAAGAGATACAGATGACACGGAGGATTTTGAAACCTTGATTGAGCGAGACTTGCGACGAACGTTTCCCCATCATCCTTCGTTTAAAAGCGCGAAAGGAATCAATAAAATGCGAAGACTTTTGTTGGCGTACAGAGATTATGACCCAAGCGTTGGGTACTGTCAAGGAATGCCTTTTATCGTCGGTATTCTAGCTCTGTACATGAACGAAAGTGACGCGTTCCAAACGTTGCTTTTTATCATGTCGAAATCCACTAGAAACGCGAGGGAGATATACGAAGAGAACGGAATTGGATTAAAAAGGACATTTTCGAAGCTCGAGAGTCTTTTACAATGTGAAAACAAAAGACTCAGCGCGCATTTACAGAAGTTCAAAGTAGGTCCGATGATGTATGCTTCGGGGTGGATCCTGACTTGTTTTGCGAGTGATTTTACTACGCGATTTTCGTGCCGAGTCATGGACGTGATCATAGCAAATGCGAATATGGATTTCACTTACGGCGATTTTATCACAAACGTAGCTGTATCGATTTTGAACGAGGCGACGGAAGATTTGCTCGCAATTGGAAGCGATGAAGACGGCGAAAAAGGGGAAGAAGTAGTTTTCGAGAAACTCGTTCAATATATACGTCAAGAGCCTCAACGATGGGACGGAGAGAGATTGAATCGTGTCTTAACGCTTGCGATTCACTCGCTTTCGGAGAGAGTGAAAGCGTGCAGAGAGATTGAGCGTGTCACGAATACAATCGTTTGAGTTTTACAATCTAGCCTGACCTGTATAATAGGAATAAGTACGCACTGAATGAAAAAAACATCACTACTACGCATACGTGTTGAGTAATACGCGTTCTCTTTTAACCTCTACTGAGAATATGGAAGAAGTAAGGTACCCACGGCCGTGGTACTTTTGTGAATCACTTCTGTGTCGATTTTGGGCACGTCGAGAGCCTCTGCGCACGCCGTTCTCACTCGTTCAGCAAACACTTTTAAGTTTTCATTTTCCTCTTTGCTCGGTTTCATCGATGGTAGAAACGTAACCTTGAGCGGATTCGTTTTAGCAAGGAGCAGATCTGCGAGTGATTCAAAACGCTTCGGATACAGTCTTCGTACGAAATGTGTAGCTTTTTCGCGGCGGTGACCAGCTCGGTTCGAGCTAGAGGAAGAAGAAGAAGAAGAAGAAGAAGAAAAGAGTAAAGTGACAGGCTGCACTTTTTGTCCTTTAGCGAAAAGGTTTTCGTCGAATTCTAACACGTGAGTAAGACTTGCGCGCCCTGCAACTTCGGGGAAGTATATGGTCGGGAGTCGTCCAGAAATCAAAGCCAATAACTTCTTCATTCGGTGAACGTATTGCTGTCGATGCGCAAACGTCTTACCGAAAAAAATCTGATCTGATCCGACGGCATCAACGATTGTTGCCTCGAGTGCCGTCGTCGACCTCTCATGCAACAGAGTTGGCGGCGCCGCCGAAATGAATAAAGGGATGGATCGTCGCAAGTACTGCACGAAGAAAAGAATCTCAGAAATCCGAGGTGCGTTGGAAACGACAACCAAGGGCGTGCTGTGAGAATGAATGTCGATATTGGCGTCTCTTTCGCACCCTTCGATCGTAATTTCTGAATGACCCAGCGCTTTCAACATAACCTCGCACAGAGAGACGGTAAAATACACGTGCAATCTTTTTGCCTTTTGATAAAGACGGTTCAATCTTTTGTCGTCGCTTCGACGATGTTTCTCCTTGACACCGCCAGTATTTATTTTGGTGTCGCTTAACAGGACAACTTCTCTCGTTGTCCATAAGAATCTTTCTCGCAAGGCACTATCGACGCTTTCGGCGTTATTGCTGTTGTTGTTGTTGTTGTTGTTGTTGTTGTTGTTGTTGTTGTTGTTGTTGTTGTTGTTGTTGTTGTTGTTGTTGTATTTCCGGAAGGATGAGTATCTGTATAGCGTCGTGCGCCTTCGCTCATTCAAGAAACGCACGATAACGGCGTAAGCTCGAGTCGAAACGTACAACGCGGCGAAAGAGAGAAGGAAAACTACCACTCGAAACGCAACGAGGAATACCGTCTCGTTTTTTTCCGTGGCGTTCGAGTTATTCTTCCTCCTCCTTTGATTGGATTCGTTTTCATCTCGCGACGAGCGACGCCGATCGTGGTTCTCTTGTTCCTGAGCGTCTAATGTCATTTCCACAACGCACGTGAGAGTGAGAGCGAGAGCGAGAGCGAGAGCGCGTGTGAGTCTATAGAGATACGCGCTCGCGTATTTTTTTTTCCCTTTCTTTTCCAAGAAAGAGAGAGAGATTTGGAACACAGAAAATAACTACCAGTAAGAGTACCGTACGAGAGCCTTTTTAATATCACAAAACTAAATGTACTACTGTAAGTTGATATTTTTTCAGCAAGCCACTAACATTCATTTGTATAATCTCAACCAGACGGCGGAGGGGTAGGAGGAGGCGCACGCGAAATTCCTGGAGGAGGACGCGAAAGTACTTTCACGCCAGGGGGCGGGCCTCTAGATGTGGGATTTACCTTGCTTCCTGTACTAACGCTCTTCCTCAGTATCGGCACCCCCGGCGGTGGACGAGATCGAGTGCTGCCACCGCCAGGGGGCGGATGAATCGTTTGCGCAGACATAGATTGCTGAGGAGTTATTACTGATCCTGGTGGATGGTGTTGATGTGTTGATGGCGGTTGGTATGTTTGCTGCTGTTCTTGCTGCGGTAGCGGCAGCGGCGGCGGCGATGACGAATCAATCTTTGATGGATCGTTGATCGAGGGTGGAATAGTGCCGACTTGCGCGCCTCGAGCATTTTTGGCCCACGCCGGCGGCTTTGTTTGCTTTTTCTTCGCGCCAACGGGAATGATTGGTGGAGGAGGCACAATCTCTCCACCTTTTATTTCTGCATCCACGTCCCCATCGGTGTTGTTCAATCTCTGCTCTTGCATCGGAGAAGTCAGCGTTAATGCTCTGTCAAGTTGCTGTATTGGAGGATTCTGTAAGATTGGTACAACAGATGATGATGACATATTCGTTGCCGTTGCCGTCGTTGCGTCCACGCCACCACCACTACCACCGCCCATTGCTGTCGCGCGAGGTGAGGTAGCTGGCGAGGGTACGAAAAGGTTTGCGCTCGGAGGAATTGAGCCTGCTGTCGGACTAATCGCCGTGTTATTGATTTCGCCGTGCGGCGCACCAAACTTCGGCGGAGCCTTATACGCGTCGTCGTTATCCCTCGATGATACGCCCGCAGTCGCTAAATCTCCCATCATCGTTGGCGGTGGATGTTCGCCTGAGCCGGGTCTCCCGATTAAAGTGTTGCTCGACAAATCATGCTTCATTCCACCTCCTGACATACCATTCCCACCACTGGCGGTGCTGTCGCCAGAATTATTACGATCCAGATGATGATTACCGGCATTCATACCTCCGCCACCATTGTTTGCAACAGTTGTGGATCCGGGAATAAAAGGGACACTTTGAGCCGAAATATCATTGCTGAGAGATCCAGCGACTCCTGCATTCGGTGGTATCATTGGATTCATAATCATCGCGGAAGCGCTCTGAGTTTGCTGGTACCGCTGTTGTTGCATTCCAGCACTTCCTCCACCGCCAACACCAATCGACTGTTGTGGAGGAGGCGCGGTGCCCATCTTTGTCTGATCGTTTCTACCATTCGTATCGCCACTGAATTTATTGCTATTGTTATTTACAGTCCCGGTAGATTTCTTCGAATCATTCAATCCCAGAAAGCTCGAAAAGAAGCTCATAAAAAAAATCGTCGTCAGAAACGGCGGCGCGAAAACAATGACTCTCACGCTTTGTCGTATGACTACCTCGTCACGAGCAAAGCTCGTCTTGAAAACCTTATCGACGTATCGTTCGAGGAACTCTTGAAGTTTTCCCTCGCACTTTTCTAGAATTTTCGTTAATTTTACTCCTTCCTTTGACTTCCACGCTTTGCTTGTGGCTTCGCTAAGCGCAACAGAGAGAATGTTCAAAAACTTACCGAGATAAGGTTCCAAAGGCTTGAGTGCGACTACGATTTTATCTTTAGTCGCGAGAACAGAGTCTGCAAAGGACGAGGACGCATTGTTCCCTGCGGTTTCTTCTTTCAAAACTTCATTCTCATTGAATTCTTTTTGCTCTCCGATTTCTTTCACTTCGAAATTATCGACATCGTTGTCGACGCCTTCGACTTCCTCAGCAATATCTCCTCTAGATTCATCATTTTCGGCGTGCTCTGTCTCTCTTCCATTCGCATTTATTGCATTCTCTTCTTCTTTTTCTTTACGCGCATACTCGGCGTCGTTCTTCTTCTTCTTCTTCTCCTCCTCCTCCTCCTCCTCCTCCTCCTCATAATCATCTTTCTCTACTTCTTTTTCTTCCATATTACCTACCTTTTCTTCCTCCTCTTCGTCCACGTCGTCGCGATCAACCTTGGCATCGGGCGATGCTGATGAAGGCTCACTTTCACGCGTATCGTCGTCGTCGTCGTCGTCGTCATCATCATCATCATCATCATCAACACTATAAAACCCGCGCATATTATTATCACCATCATCAGTGGAAATGTCATCACCAGTGGCCTCATCCGCTGTTTCGTCGACAGAGGACTTCTCTTCTTCGCGGGGTGCGTCTTCTTCTTCCTCCTCCTCTTCTTCTTCTTCTACTCCTTCCCCTCCCTTATTAGCGGCGATTACAGATCCAGACGACGATAATAACTCTTCCAACTTCCTCATCTTATCCTCGTATTCCACCTTTAGTTCTTCCAACTGCCTGTCAAAACTTCCTTTCTGTTTCTCAGCTTCGCTCGCGTTTGCTTTCGCCTCTTCGTACAGTCGCGATATGCGCTCAATTTCTTCTTTCGAACCTTTCAGCGCTTCTTCGTTTCGCTCCCTCGCTTCTTTTGATTCTTTCGACAACGATCGAATTTCCATCAACTCTTCTCGCAATTTCTTCAACTCTTCACTTTGCTTCATCTCTTTCGCGTTTCGTTCTGTAAACGATACCTTCAAATCTTCCTCTATTTTCGTCTTTTCATCGACAACTGCATCGCGTTCGCTTTTCACGCGTTCAAGTTCTTTCTCGTGAGCAGCCAGGGTGTCTTCGATTCTCTTCTCCAGCTTTCCACTCTCCGATTTCAACTTATTGTGTTGTTCGAGCAGAATGTTGTGCTTTTCGTGAACTTCGGACATTTTCGTAGACGCTTCGTCGCGCTCTTTCTGCGCAGTTTTCAAATCGGAAATGTGTTTCTCAATTTCTTCTTCGTGTTGCTTCTGTAACACGGCGATTTGGTCCCTGTGCTTCTCTTTTTGCGAAGAAAGTTGTTTGTGGTGCTGCATTTTCATCTCTTGAATGCTACTGTCGTTGCCATCAACTTCGGCGGCGGAGGAGCGCGGCGGCGGTGACGCGTGCGTTGCTTGTTGTTGTTGTTGTTGTTGTTGTTGTAACAAATCGAGCTCTTGCCGTTCTTCTCTTTCGCGTCGCTCTCGTTCTTCTCTCGTTCGCACAGTTCGTTCGTTTTGCGTTGGCGCATTTTCTTCTACTTCTTCTTTGTCTTCTTCATCTTCTTCTCTTTCGTCGATGTTCTTGTTATGACCACCATCGGAGGCATCATCGTTCGCACTCAGCGTCCACCCCGAGGGTTCTTCCCATTGCGTTTTGCCCGTCGCTTCTTCTTGGAAGTAAAACTTTCCAGACTGATCGTCCGTCCAACGCATCCATCCGTTTGAACGAACAATCGTCATCATCGATTCTTCTTCTTCGTCTTCTTCTTCCGCGCTCGCGAAGAGTAAAAAAAAACCTCCTCCTCCTCCTCCTCCTCTTCGTTGTTTCTCGAACGCCGCCGCCGCGCCTCGTTCGTTCGTCAACGATGACGCAACGGAAGAAGAAGAAGAAGACAAAGACAAAGACGAAGAAGACGAGCGCGGAAACGACGTAAACGACGATTTTGGATTTTGAGAAGACGAGAACGAAAACAGAAGACATGAAAGTGCGAGGACGACGACGTAGTCGTGGTAAAGACGGACGAGGAGAGAACCAGAAACGATGATGGTGGCAACACCATCTGCGCCCCTTCCCGAGCGTTTCTTCCTCCTCCTTCTCTTTCTCCTCTCTCCCTCCTCTTCCTCCTCAAAGTTCATCTTTTTTTCTTTTTTTACGAGCTCGCGTGGAAAGTTCTATTTTATTATGAACAAAAGTGGTGTGATGGTATCGTTCTGCGACACTTTTGTGCGTGCGAGATGGTTACATTTTGTGTTGTTGTTATGATGTAGTAGAATAATAATAATTTGTTATTTAATAAATACTTTCTTCGCGTATTTCTCTTTCAATCGAACGACCGGGGTCGTGTTTAAATTTTTTCGTGTATGTACATGTTCACAATATGTATATTTCTTTCGCGCGCCGTACAGCCGACAAAGTCGCGAGTTTAATTGTTTGCTTACTCGCTCGCTTGCTTGTTTCGCTTTTATTCTCTTCTCAAATTACGGATCCATACGCTGGCTGTTCCGGAATGGTGGATTCCAATAACGGCTTTTTGTCTTCGTAGGGGCTATCGCCATCGATGGAAGTCACGATCGGATGCGATATTCTTCGCGCTATGGTAAAAGCGATCGTCGCAGAGACGACCGTCGTCGCGAGAATACCGGCGAGAAGTGTAGATGGAGCAAATGTAAAGAGATTCGACGTCGCGATCTCGTCTTTCACCACGCCTAGTTCTGACGATGCAGCGTTCTTTCCCTTCACGCGCTCGTTTTGGGTGTCGGTTTTATTCCTCCTTGAACGTTTAGAGTTGCCGACTGCGGCTGCAGATTTGGCCGCCACCGCGTTTGTTGAATTAAGAGACGACGAGACCACAGCCACAGTTGCACTCGCGGAGCAGAAATCGACGTCAAAGGTCATCTTCGCAACAACGTTACCTCCTACGTCAGTGAGACCGCTAGTGCTGTTTTTACCAACGATAATTTGATATTTTCCCTGGTTATCCAAATCGCTCGGTAACTGCATCGTCCACGCATTTATTTTGTCTTCAATGCATCGAAAGGAATATTGCAAAAGGATTGTTGTCCAATCGATCACTTCTTCGGTGGTATTCCCGTCGCAGTCTTCAATCCTCGTGACTTGATAAATCTCTTCGTCGGTTTTCAGTTGAGGGCAAATTACAGGTTCAGTGTACTCGACGACGAATAACTTGTCCATCACGCTGAGAGCAATTGGCTTTGGCGAAGTCACGTCGACGACAAGATTCAAATTTTCTTTCGTCGTGGATCCAAACACGGACATTGGGGCCGTTGAAGCCCCACCAGAACAGAATATTTTTGCCCGAATCTCCCACGATCCATCGCGAAGGCCGTTCATGAAGTACTGTTTGGTCAAATTCCAAGACAAACCACACCCGGAAGTCGAATGTCCGCAAGTCACATCCGCGGAAGCTTTGGAATCGTCCCAGGCGCTAATCCATTCACCGATACCAGGTCGTCGAAACTGCACGCGAACAAACTCGACGTTCGGGTGCACGAGATGGTCTTTGTTCACGTCCCATCCGCCTCTAACGGTATCACTGGCTTCGTATTTATCGGATGTCCAAATATTCAACGGGTTTGGATTCATGACAGATACGTCGAGAACATCTGAAGTTGCACCGCTCGCGATGTAATACAGATACTTATTAACCGTGGTTTCGTCCCATGCAATTTCGGGGCACTCGCGCTGCCACTTGATATCGTCGAGTGAATACGCGTCCGAAATTGGATTGCGATAGAGTAAATCTCTCGACATTTGCCACTCGCACTCGCTCACGAGTTTAAGGAAAATACCTGTATATTCATTAGATAGATTCCCTTTCTCCACGCTCAGAGTGAGTTTAGTGTTGATTGAATTGCCGGTGTCGTCCGTAGACGGCACGTCGTGCAAAGGTAACAAATCACCAAACGGACGCAACTTGGTGTTGTCGCCGTTGATGGAGAATTTCAAATCGAGCATGTTGCCGCCAGAAAAAGAAGAACCACCATTCGTTTCGGTCGAAGTTAAAAGTAAACCATAAATGTGACCTTCTCTGTAAGGCGAATCGTTGGTAATGATCACGTCGAACAGCGCAGGTTTTCCGGGAAGGACAAAGTAGTTATCAGACCCCGCGGCGTGTTTCGCCTCAATTCCCAAGCCCGATTCTCGCCACATCGTATTTGGTTCGCCCGGGCATTTGGACGAGCCACCGATTGTTCTGAACAGAGGAGTACCGAATCGCTTATCGTTGGAAACTTGAATCACAAACTTGTCGTAAGGATCATCGTCACCGAGCGTATACGTGACTTCCATTTCACCGTATTTTGCCCATGCCAGAACTTTCTCTTGCCCGATACTTTTTCCGTAAGTGTCTGCGAACTCCGCTTCAAGCTCCCAAAATCCATACGCCATATTAAAATCTGTAGAAGCTGAAACGCTCCCTTCAGCTTCCATCGACCACGAATAGCCATAACTGTCGATGTTACTCTCGATGGATGAAGAAAACTCGAGGTTATGGCCACCGCCAGAGAATGAGAGATACACGTCTTGCTTCTCCTGATTAGATATTGTGGGTGTAGATTTATAGTCTCCACTATCAAGGTCTCCGGTTTCCAAAAAACCAAATTGAGCTTGACCGCCAAATAAAGATGCATCAACCATGGAGGAGTCCATATTTCCAATAGAATCAGGAAAAGTCGCCTTCATCTCTTCTGTCTTGGCATATTTGCTCATGCCGCGACTCCAAAGACCTTCGTCCTTGTCAGGATCATCTTCGTTGGAGTTGAAAAGATTTCGACCGTCGTCGCCAGTTCCACCGGGTTCGTACGAACTCAGCCACTTATCGCTCTTCGTCGGGAACCATCGGCCGTTCGGGTCGTGCGACTCTTCACCAGTACCTTCGACGATGATCTTTACTTTGTCATCCAAGTATGCCTCTGGGTTAGGGTTCACCATTCGATCAGCTACTGTCCCCATCACTGCAGCAAGAGGAATAAGAGGCGCCATGACAGACGATGAGGCTAAAACCCCGGTACCACCAAACGCCGCCAACCCACCAGCCGTAAAGCCGGATACAAGCGCATATGCATTGGCTTCTTGACCTCCATCGTTCTTCCAAGCATCCGTTCTTCTTATTTTTGGAACACCGTGAAGAGGTGCGTTATCCGATGGAATTGAATCCCACACTTCGCTGAGTTCCTCCCAATCCTTCTTCGCGGTATAATCGGGAGAAAGATCATCGTTTTGGGTATACGCTCCGTAAACACTCGTGATGAGAGGTTTCGAAATTTGACCATACACGGAATCATCCGAGGTGAACGGTACTCTCATAGCATCGAATTTACTCTCGATTTCTGTTATTTCGGCTTCCTTGTCTTCTAAAGCGTTCAACCCTTCAGGATTGAAATCCGGAGAGGACCATTCAAGCGTTCGTTTCCAGTCATTTAGCGCATTCTCAAGACGCGATTCCCACGTTCGTCTAATAACAGAGTTGTTGGAGGTTGTGTCATCAATATCGGTATCGGTTATATCAGATGTCTCATTGTTCGTAACTGAAATCAAATTTATCAGTTCCGGTAAAATCTTGTACTCAATCGAGAACACCGTCATGACGTACGTTGTTGGTTTTCGACCTTTCCATTCGATGATTGGAACCACTCCTAAACAGTCAGAAGTGTCATCTTGGAAATCAACCTTATCGGACCTCACGTACACAATTTCGAATCCTCCGCCTAGGATTACATCTCCCGGACGTCCTGGGATGGCTGGGTCTTGAGAAGATTCCAAATTTCTGTCTAGAGTCATGTGAAAGTCCCAGCCGTTGTCTGTTTCGCCACTTATCGTTACAGTCGGGCCTTCTTGAGCGTATCCACCGTGTCCTCCGAATTCCACTCTTGCCCCATTTGAATCTGTCATTATTTCGCCGTTGAGATAGCCTGATCCTGCAGCAATCCCGCCTTTTAAACTTAATTCTGCATCTGCTCCAGCTGCAAAACCCCACTCGCTTGTTTTTTCTGCCGCTCGAGTGGTTGTCAAACCCATCTCTAAATCTATTTTCGTTCCTTTCGAGATGGAAGAGAATGAGTTACCCCCGGGAGGGTCGTGTACGACGGTATACACTAAACCTTGAACCGGCGCGGTCGCGTAAAATTCAGAGTTAGATACGTATCGATCTTCAGGTTTACCACCCTCGCCGCGAGTCTTCGACGTCAACACGACGAGCTCTCGTTCGACGGTCATCGACGTAATGGCCCACCCGTCGTTCCGCTCAATGTGCGCCGAAAACGAGCGTCGATACGGCGTAACGAGGTTGGGAATGGCACTGCCTGAAAATATTTCGCGGGAATATTGCATATTGCCGAAATCAACGAATCCCACGTTTTCATCCCCAGTCGCCAAAACTGATGAAAATTTACACTCCTCCGACGGGGCTTTACTCGGATGGCACGCATTATCACCCCCCGTGATTCCATCCTTTATTTCCACCACGATATTTGTGGTGCTGCTCTGAAAATCAGAGCAAGTTGTGAAAGTGTCTCCTGTCGATGTGTAGTGCGCCTCGAAAACTTTTACGCCGACGCGTTTGCTCGCGTCGATTGTGTGTACATTATCTCTCATTGTTGTGCCAATTAAATAATTCGATGTTAAATCTCCTTCGTCTGGATCTGTATTCGAACTCAAACATGCCTCCGAGCTACTCGAAAGCGCGTGAAAGATAGTTGTAGGCGCATTGGTGGTGCCTCCTTCTCCTCCTCCTCTATCTTCTCTGGTGATCACACTACACAGATAACCGTGATACTCGTATCTGTTCGTAGCCACAGTTGTGCTCTCTAAATCCAACAATAAGACAGTTTGTACGAGCATGTCTCTATTTCTGAAATATTGCATAATTTCCGTACCCGCCTCGCACGTCGCGCCAGCTCCAACAGTAGTAGCACGAATAAACGCAACATCCATTCTAGAGACGTCCGGAGCCATTTCGATTTGAATGTAATAATCCATAGCGGCGTACGGCCAAGTTCGTTCATTACCATTACACGTACCAACCGAACCATCTACGCATTGCCAAGCTTGAATGTCATCGTAAGTGACGACGGCAGCTGCTCCGCAGCCGTTCGCCGGGGTAATCAAAAGTTCATATTCTTCATATTGCGAATCACATGAACCCGCGTATAAACCTATATCCACGGATCGCGTCGAAGTGTCGAGAAAGACCAAATTTTCACCGCCTACCGCAGCCGCTACTTCGTAATAACTCGATGAGGAAAAGGAACTACCTTCTCCCGGAGCAGGAAACTCTTTTGGATCTTGTGACACGCATTTATCATCACTTTCTTCGATATCTACTGAATTTCCAACGTAGCAAATTGTATGCCCAAGAACATCTTGGTCTCCTCCGTGGACGACAAACGTACGACCCTCACCTATCGGCACCCCAATTTCAAACCGACCCGATGTATCAGAAAAGTACGTTCCTTCGTGCACGTAACCTTGTTCACTTGTGTCATAACTATAGGCTTGAATTTTCGCAAACGGTAAACCGCACGCGTACCCTTGCGTTTTCCATGGTTCAAATATCACTATACCGTTGACTTTGACGGCGGAATCATCCGAGAAATCTTTTTCACAGACTCCATTGTTCGCGCAGGAAACGTCCTCGGAAGAAGATTGAGAATTCTCTTCTTCGGATCCGAGACGTGATATCGACTTGGATTTTCGGCCGAGCGAAGCCGGTTCTTCGTCATTCCCTGCTTGATTTTTTGATTTTTTCTTGTCGTATTGATGCACCAAATCCGACATCTGCTCCACGGCATTCACACTGATGGGATTGAACGCGACGCGCGAGATTAAGCTGGCAAAACTCAGCGCGTCACCTGATACTGATTTATCGAAGCGAACGCGTGTCACGTTATTGCCGATGACCGGGATTGCGTGTGCGGAAGATTGCGGAAGAATCGGTTGGGCACTGTTTGAAAAAACAATCGAATACAAAGCGTCTTGCTTCTGGAAAGTAGGTTTTCCGAGGCGAATTTTCTCCCCGCGCTCGGCGTAGCTTGAATACCAAGTATCCCACGATTGAGTAAGAACTGGCACCGAACTCGAGAACGTCGGTATGAAAGCCAGTCGATCGATTACGCCGTCGCGGTTGTAAAGCAAATCATAGTGGTTCGCGCAGTTTTTCATCTTCTTCATGTCCGTTTTTAACCAAAGCTTTACAAGATTCACACTGTCCGGCGTTGGTCCGGGGAATTGTCTTGTTTTGAACTCTTTGAACGCTCCAACTGCGTAATACCAGGTACTGTGGCCAATGCTTCCGTCGAGGAAGGTCGAGGAACCCTCGTTATATTCCAAACCTTTGAAGACACCGCCCGTTGCATCGGGTTTTTGCGAGTATAGATATTCGACTCCTTTCGAATTCAGAGCCGCTGTGAATCCCCGCGCGTAAGCCATTTCGCCGGTAAATCCACGAGAGGTGCTAACGTCAGGTCCATATGCTCTCCCGATGAGTAATTGCTTATTCGATCCGCTGTACGCGTATTTCCCTCCAGATCCACTCTTTTTCAGTACCCCGTCTACGTAGATGCATTTCGTAAACGAGCCTGAGTTTTCGTAGGTGAATACTAAGTGGTACCAAACGTCCAGGCTCGGGGTGAAATCGTAATTAAGATCATCGCCACGAAAACCAAAATATATACCTTTCCCAGGTCTTACTCCGATGTGAAGACCTGAGCGCGTGCTGCCCTTCCCGTGTCCAAAAATATATTGGTTGGACGGAGAATCGGTAAACATCACGTACGCTTCTAAAGTGAAACCGCGAAAACTCCTCAAATCGACTTTAGGAGTCTTGATGACGCTCGCAAACGAAGCTTTACTTCCGAAGTGTCCGCACAAAGATTCAAATACGCCGAATGTTGGTTCAGCTTTGATACAACCAGAACTGCTTAAATACGCGTCGCCAATGGAAGCGTCCGAGGAAGAAGTGTCTTTCACAACTGTTCCCGAGACAAAGGACGGGGCGTACTCAAACATTGCGTTGATAACTTCGCATGAACTCGCGGGACCGTCGTTTGCGTCCTCGCAATCGTGCATCGCTTGGAATGCGTGTGCGTATTTGAACATGCCTGCGTGCGACGTGACGCTATCATCGTTCCAACCGCCAACGAAACCGGTGAAAGCACGCGCGTCTTCAAACATTCTCGACATATTTGTAACTTTAGAAACGTCCCATTTCGAGATGTCCTGGTTGAAAGAGTGAGCTTTATAGAACATGTAGTCCATACTCGTGACTTTAGAAACGTCCCATTTCGAGATGTCTTGATTGAAAGCGTACGCTTCATAGAACATGACGCGTACATTCGTGACTTTAGAAACATCCCAACTGCCAATATCTTGGTTGAACTTTTTCGCTTGGCGAAACATCTGATACATGTTCGTGACTTGCGAAACGTCCCACTTTGAAATGTCTCGATTGAAAGATAAGGAACCTTTGAACATGCCTTCCATACTCGTGACTTTAGAAACGTCCCATTTCGAGATGTCCTGGTTGAAAGCGAAAGAATAATAGAACATGTAGTCCATACGCGTGACTTTAGAAACGTCCCATTTCGAGATGTCTTGATTGAAAGCGTACGCTTCATAGAACATGACGCGTACATTCGTGACTTTAGAAACGTCCCAACTGCCAATATCTTGGTTGAACTTTTTCGCTTGGCGAAACATGTAATTCATATCTGTGACTTTGGAAACGTCCCAGTTTGAGATATCTCGATTGAATTCGGAAGCTTTGTAGAACATCTTCCACATAGCTGTTACAGACGAAACGTCCCAATTCGAGAGATCGCCGTTGAAAGATGATTTTCCACTAAACGCCTGTCCCATACTCGTGACCTTGGAAACGTCCCAATGCGGCATTGGACCAATCTTATTATCTGCGCCGTACTGGTAACACAAACCATCGACTGGAGATTCGCTCAGACATCCGTTAACGTGCGTTTGGAAGTCACCGTTCGCTATCGCGCCGCAAAACTTTAAATCTCGATATGTAGTCCAAGACGACCAGCCAGTCAAACACCCTTTTCCACCTCCGCAGCCAGAGGTGTATCGTATCCCTTCACAGCCGCCTTTGTCACATTTGTGTTTGTAAGAAACCGCGGTGCAGCCGCTGCATGCGCCGCATTTCGCGACAGCTTCGTCGCTGGATATACCGGACGTAGGAAGTGTAACGCCGTCATCGCACGTCGGGACTGAAGGATTTTTGAGGGCCCACCCGTTCGCGCGATTTGAGCAATGCTTTTCTCTCTTCGTTGGTAAACTCTTCGTCGCGCCGAGAGACGCTCGATTTCCGTTTTTGAATCCGCTCAAAGTCTCAGAACCGAGAAGTCGCCTTCTCCCAATCTCGTCCGACGCGCTTGAATTGTTGGTGTCCGCATGAGGTGGATATACTTCTTTTGAAATGAAATGTGCGGAGCGAGTCGCCGATCCGAGCGCGCTTGATAGTCCCGAGCCGATTTGGGAGGAAGATTTCGAGGATGCGAGTTTCGACCACGTAAAATGCTTGTAGTTTTTTATGACCGTGGTTGAAATTGACTTATACCCATCCACGCCTCGTTTCGTACTCTCAGCCGGATTCGAAGTTTGGCGCCAGATGTACGATTGTTCTTTTTGCGGATATTCAAGTTTGAATTGAAACCCGCCGTATGAACTAGACTTGCCGTATTTCGAGATTTCGTCGAGCCTTGAATACTTTTTCTCCGTCGAAGGCGAGACGCCAAAATGTTTCGCTTCGTCAGAATTTAACCAAAAGTCACCCTCGGAACTGTCGTGCTTGAAAATTAAATAATATCCGTCTTTATCGACTTCCGCGTCGCAAGGGAGAAATGATTTTGTTTCAGCAGCGCCATCCGCGGAAATTTTGATCGGCTCATTTCCAGATACTTTCGGTCGAATAACGTCGAAAGAACGAATGTTTTTCATTTCCTTCGATGAGTACACGAGCCATGGCGTTCCTGAAACGTATCCATATCGCATCAAACGGTTCGCACGAGCGTATTCGGCATCGTCCAAGTCGCCGTCGCCGTTCGTATCGAAAGTTGCCCAAACTTCATCCGTAACGATAACTTTCGTATTCATAAACGCGCTTCTTTGCGTGCTCACGTACTCGGCGAACTCTAATCTGTTCATTCTTCGTTTCAGCTCGCACGACGATGGTGGACCATTTGTGGCGCTCGTGCAATTCGTGAATTTCGCTTGAAAGGATATCGCACCTGCAAAAGCGTCCTCGGAAGTTACCGAAGAAGATAATTTCCAATCTTTCAAGTGTTGATTGAAGTTCACGGCATCGCGAAACATCTCTCTAATATCCGTAACTTGAGAAACATCCCAATCGGACAAGTCAGCGTTGATTTCCGCGTTGCCTTTGAATAAGCCGTTCATAGTCGTGACGCGTTTCACGTCCCAACTCGGCATTGGACCAGTGTTACTGCTGAATCCGTACCTGTAGCACATTCCATCTTTCGGCGCTTCTGCGAGACATTCGCGCACGTGCAAATGGATGTTCTCATCCGTGATTGCAGTTGCTTTGACTTTGCTCAATTTACGCCAAAACTGAAAACCCGACCATTGTTTATGAGCGCCGTTCCCACCAATTTGTCCATTCGTGAATCTGCACCTCTTCGTCTTCACATTTCTGTCGAACCCGGCGCAGTTTCCACATTCTGTGCATAACTTTGCGCATATGTAAACGTCGTTTTCTGCGTCGTCGATTACTACTTCACGAAGTTCCGAGCCGTCTTTACATTTACAAGGTTTAATTGTGCTAAACGCGCCGTTTCCTTTGTCGTAGTCTCCGTAATACGGAGCAATCAATGCGCCGTCGTATACTTCCAGAGCGATAATGGCGGTTTCCGGTACCCTTATTTCCTGATTCTTAGAAGTGTCGTGCGAATGAAAAAAATCTTTGTGATAAATAGCGTCGTACACGTCTGTTTGGTACGCCTTTACGCTGACGTGCGTCTTTTTTGGCGTCAAGCCGCTCGCGTCCATAATTTCAATCTCGTAATGTCCATCCTCGTCCGTAAACGACGAATACGGACAGTCCATGATTCGTCCTTCGACGATAATTTCGGCGACTTTGATCAAATCATTGTTCTTTTGAAGGATTGTTACGAATTGGCCGTTAAAAGAGGTAACGGTCGTGCCGACGCACGCGTATTTTTTTTGTTTGGACTCCTCCTCTGCTTCGCCCGAAGACTTCACCGGTTTGCATGACGAACCTTTCGTGCCCACGTTTTTGTTGTCTTTCGGATCGTCGTAGTCGAGAATTCGAACATCGAGATTTGCCGCGTTCACCGCGTCGACGCTGGTTTCCTTCGCGAATTCCACCGTGACGGTGGAAACGGCGTAAAAACTCATCAAATCGATTTTAAAACTCTCCCCCGACGTCAAAGTAGAAAACGAGTCTGAAAATCCATCCGTTATTTGAAAGCCGGATACAACTTTATCAGGATTCGAATGTATAACCATCATGTGAGACGCGAGGTTACTCGAGGAGCGATGCGAAGTTTGCGCCGACGCGCTACTAGGAGAAGTAATCGTAGCGCACACGCGAACGTTGCGCACCGGAACCATTTCATTTCCAGCGACGTAAATCGAGCCCTCTAACGTGCTTCTCCAAGGCGACGTTATGGTGACGGGATCGGAAATTTCATCGAGAGTCTGTGTTTTAGGATACTTCGTTCGAATCGCGTACTCCCAGACGGCCCCCGGTGTCTCTATCGCTTCGTAGTCGAAGAATGTGATCGAATTGAATTTTGAAGCGCATCCACTCAAAGATGAGTCAATGAGAACGACGGAATCATAAATTCCTTTTGCGCTCCCTTCGGAGACTGAACGACGAAGAACTTCGAAACCAATCTCGTCCAAAGCGGTATCTCTGAACGAAAACAACATTCCTTTGTTTGATGGCGTCAGAGCGAGATCTATCGCTGCACCGGTGAAGAACAAAGCCGTCGCGCACGGCGGAACGGCTGATATTTCTGATGCGTCGTCGTCGTCGGCATAGTGAGCAACAATGCAATACGTTCTACGACTTTGCGGATTCGCGTATCCGAGCTCTGCGCAACCTTTGGTGCGACCGCATTGCGCGATTGCCTTTAGCATGGCAGGACTGACGACGCCTTGATAAATTCGAAAGTCGTCATACATTACCAACTTTGCATAAAACACTTTTGGTTTCTCTTGAAAGTGCGGAAAGTCAACCATGTTATGATCAAAATCTTTCATCGAAGCTTTTTCGTCACCGTCGACGAATACGCTCAAACCATAAACACCGTTAATTGTCATTGCGACGTGGTGCCACGTCCCGGATGCGATAGAATTCTTACCTGATTTTATGGTCTTTGAGTTATCCGTATACTTGTTGTCAAACAGCTGCTGATACCCTCCGATCACTTCATTTTCACCCGAATCATAAGAAAGAATCACTCTGTTGACGTAAGTTCCATCATTCGTGTTTCTCAAGAATAAACTTCCGTCTGACGATTGTTCTGTGCTCGAGTCCAATAAAAACCACATCATGATCCCGCTCGATGAAAGAGCGCGCCTTGTACCATACATAAATTGATTGAATCCATTATTCTTCCGTTTCGCGCACTTGATGCCGTCGCCGCACGCTTCAATCGTGAATCCGTCTTTCCATTTGTTCCCGTCGTACCCGTTGTTACCTTGAGTACTCATAAACGGTAAATCGTTGTCGTCAAAGGTCAACTGTGCGACCAGAGTCACTTTAGAATCTCCCGTTCCGACGGCTGGCCGAATATCCGTTAAAGTTCGAACGGCGGCGCCGTTGAACTTTTCGTATAATCTTCCGTCCGCGTACGCGCACTGATAGTCAGAATCGCCCGGTACCTTGGAATAGTCCCAGGAAACTGAAACCAATCCTTTTTGGGCTTCACATTGCGCCGCGGTCGTCTCTTCTCCGGCTCTCGAAGTTGGGTAGGTTGCGCTACGAATGTAAATCGGCGATGATTTGGCCGCGTTTGCTTCGGAGTCGATTGAAAAACATCGAGTCGGAAGCTGCGCGGATTGAATAATTTTCGATAAAAGGATTCCGCCTTGGTCGGAGAAATCCGTGGTGGTTTTCGCCACGTGCTCCAAATATCCCGTGTCCACGTCGTGCGCTGAGAACGCGGCGCGAACTTCGTCCAGAGAAAGAACGCCGTCCAAAGGATTCACGTCGAACTTTCGAAACAGTGACTCCTTGACCAGATGGATTTTGTCGCAATCGGCGTTCAAAAACTCCGGGGAGGATTGTAAGAACAAATCGCCGATGTGAATGCGCGAAGACGCGAGCCATTCGCTGCATCCCTCCGCGACTTTAAACGTGTGCAAAATTTGTTCGCCCGTATCCGTTCCCGTCGCTTTGCTCGTCGAGCTTCCTTTATTCAAAAAATAGCACCGATACCGAATTTCGATATCGCCAGACTGGATTTGACCGTCTTCCTTCGTGACGCGCAAAGTCTTTCTGGTTTGAGCAGTTTTCTTTGAATCGTAAAAGCTGTTCCATTGCATGCACGGTAAGTATTCGCCGTATTTTGAACACGAGGTTTGTTCTTTGGCTTGCACTCGAACATCGCATCGGAGACCTTTTTTCTGATTCGATTTAATATCATCTTCGCTCTCGAAACACGACTTTGAATTCGCGCACGTCGGATGAGAAACCGAGATTCCAAAATCAAACTCTCGATTTGAGACGACTTTTTGCGCGTTGAGAATTTCAACGGTGGGTTCGTCTCTTTGCCCGGGCGGCGGCGGGCTCGGCGGCGGCGGGCTCGGCGGCGGCGGACTCGGCGGCGGCGGCGGCGGCGGCGGACTCGGCGGCGGCGGCATAGTATTAAGATATATCTTGACATATGAGAGCGCCCAAGATGAGCTTTCGCAACTAGTCGTGCCCAAATTTGTTGAAATCAATAACTTAAGCGAATCGCTGGAATGCGAGAATTCGCGACTGTAAGTGTGTACCCCGTCTCTGTCATTCTTATGATTCGAGCTTCCGCCGCATACGTGACCCCTTCCGCCTTGGTTTATATCAACATTACCAAACCAATACGAGGTTGAACCGTATTGGAGTTTAAATTTTTTATTCGACCAATATTTTCCGTCAATAGAAACAACTTTAAACTCAACTTTAACCTTTTGATGGGGCGGCAGGTTCGTATACTCTCTTTCGGCGCGCGCATCCTTGCAAAATCTGCCGTACCCGCCAAGCACACGTCCGAGACTCCCGCAAGTTCTGTAGCACGCGTTCCCGTTACGCACGTGCGCCGTTTTCCATCCGTTTTCCATCTCTATTAAATCATAACAGTCGCTAGCGAAGTTGTCATAATTCCACTCATACAAGCCATCACTCCCAAGCTCAGCAAGTTCGTACCCAAGTTCGGCAAGGTTGTCTGGCGAAGTAGCGTTACCGCCGAGCTCGGCGATTTTACTGTCGCCATCGACTGCTGCACTTTTTCCAAACTCAACGACACCGTCTGTATCCGTTGTCGTCGCGAGAGCGAAAGGAAACGCTCGCGGAACAATTGCAACGAGTATTAGTGCACACAAAAGGAAACGAAGAAGGACTCGGTGCGGCCGCGCGCTCGTCGTCTGAATCGTCGTCGTCGCCGCCATTCTCGCGCGACCCCTTCCTCTTGGTTTTCAGTCCGTCAGTCAAAAGCCAACAAAAACACGCGATCGAGAACACGCGATCGAGAACCCGCGATCGAGAACCCGCGATCGAGAACTAAAAACTCTGTCCAAAATGACAACTTTTTTTCACTCACTTTTGTGTTTTTCTTTTTTGCTTCTTCTTCTTTTTTGCTCTGTCTCTGTCTCTGTCTCAGACGTCGTCAGACAGATTCTTCTTCGTCTTCTTCTTCTCTGAGAAGAAAGACTCTCTCTTTCCTCTCTCTTTCGGAAGACTTTCAAAAAGAGAACGATCGATCGATGATTATTCTTTTTTCGTCGTCCGCTTTTCTTTTCTTTGAGTGATGACGATGAAGAGAGAAAAGACGATGATTTTATATGTCGAAGACGATTCAGACGACGACGACGACGACGACGTTGTGTTTCTGATGATGAGACCAAGAATCACTTTCAAAATCTTCTTCTTCTTCTTCTTAATAAAAATAAAGCAAAAAACAAGAGAACAAGAAGATCACCAACGCGAGAACCCAAAACGCGATTCTTGATGATGAATGATGATGGTGATGTGTTTTTGTCTTCTTCTTTTGTGAAGAATTGTTTTCGTGTTGTGAATTTTTTAGTGTTGGACTGCTTATTAAAAAAGTGATTTTTTGGTCCGAAACGACGCGAAACTGGTGTCTGTCATCAGTCTGTTATACACAGACTTTTTGTCTTCTTCTTCTTCTTCTTCTTCTTCTTCTTTCTTCTACTACTACATACTCCTACGAGTACTATAAAGAGAGAGGGAAAGGATTACTCCTACAGAAAAGAAAGGAGAGAGTTAAAGAGAGAGGAAAAGAAGAGACCATAAAAGTAGTTGTTGTTGTTGTAATTTACTACTACTACTACTACTACTACTACTACTCACACCGTGTGTTGTCGTTGTCGTTGTCGTTGTTGTTGTTTCATCGTCGTCATATCATCGTCACGAGAAAACGTGAAAA
>Ga0255755_1001224_pt1 | contig 23582 bp, 22 predicted proteins | sample 011ome_18_FD_179955 | JGI IMG/M metagenome (GOLD analysis project Ga0255755, IMG submission 179955) | Coastal salt marsh microbial communities from the Groves Creek Marsh, Skidaway Island, Georgia - 011501BT metaG (version 2) | ecosystem: Environmental > Aquatic > Marine > Intertidal zone > Salt... | reverse complement strand
CAGGGTGCTACTTAAATTGACCCGCCAGACTGGAACAGTAAGCTGCACGACTGGCATTTGAAAAGCGCTGAGACGTCGCATAGGCACAACCGATCTCTAAGCGAATGGCATAGCGCCAGACTTATGACGTGACGTTGCCAACTTCGGCTCGAGGAGGCTCTATTATGGCCGGTTTGACAAAACCTATCGGCAATAAACACCCCCGCATTGCGAGGGTTTTTATTATCTTAATTGCGAGAGCTGGATTTGAATCTGCAGCCTTAGAGTCTAGTTTTATTATTAAAATTAATTATTTATGAGATAAATAATTAAATAGGCCCATAAGTTACAACCACGAACAAATTATGCAAACCGGTTTCATCAACTTATTATTTTTTTAAAGTGAAACAAATGGTTTGCTTTTCATTTGGAGGTCTCCTTGGAGAAATAGCAAAATTAGCACGCGATCGCATGAGCGTGTAAGATGTCCAGCAGGCCTGTAATTACAGATAACATCCGACATCTACGCTTTATTTCAGACGAAATGTCCCAAATCACGCTAACAAGTAAAGTGGGCGTAACCCGTCAGACTATCGCCACGATTGAGAAGGCAAAATATTATCCTACACTTGAGTTGGCTTTCTTAATCGCTCGGGTATTCGATAAAGAAATAAGCGAAGTCTTGCAGTTTGAATTTAACGATTGAAGGATATACGCCGAGTGATTATTCGGCCATCGATTGGGCAACAAAAAGACAGATAAAACTTAGAACGCCCGCGTGTAACGATATACAATAATTTTCCCAAAATATAAATTTTTGGAAAAAGTGCGATCAGATCGATTGGTTGGTTGGTTGCGGGAGCAGGATTTGAACCTGCGACCTTCAGGTTATGAGCCTGACGAGCTACCGGGCTGCTCCATCCCGCGCCAGGTACAGGTTTCATAAACCTACTGCCAAAGGATCACAAGCCCCGAAGCAAAGAATTTGCAAGAGATTTTGATGAGCCAAGAAGGATAGGTTCAAAACTTTGCAGTTTTTTTGTTTCGAGTGCTAGAACAGAGGCTGCATAAGCGTTGGCTTTTCAACAGAGACCAACCAGCCCAGCCGCGCATGAAGAGCCTTCGCTAGGCCGTAATGCGGGGCCGGCCTGACACCACAGCGGTTAGTCGCGCTTCAATGAAAACCATGCGATTCTCTGCCTGGGTTTTTGAAATATCGCGCTGCCAGCTTAGCTCAAGCGCATCAGCCCCTGCAGCCTTCGCCTGCGTTGTCGCCTGATCTCTCAAGATCTGCTCAAGCGTTTCAAGCGCCAGTGTTTCTTGCGTAAAATCCTGCGTGCCCGCGCCGCTATGGACGCGAAACACACCTTCTGTGGGCGCGGTCACCGTACCGCTGGCGCGCATCGTTATCTGCCCGACAACTGCGCCGATAGCATTTGCAACATCGCCATGCTGGGGAAGCAGCATTGGGCAGTTCAGGCGCGCCCCAACCGCCGGGTAATAGCTTGGCGCCGAAGCGCCCAAACCTACCACAGGCAAATTTAGGCCAGCATTCAGTTTTATCAATCCACGATGCCCGCTTAGCCCACGTTCCAGCAAGATATGCCCTGCCAAATCTTGCGAGGCCAAGCCAAAGCTTTGCTCTTCTTCGGCAAAAGCCACGTCTAACAACGCAGTGGAGGTTTGGCGAGTGAGTTGATCGATTATCATATCCGCCATATCTTGTGGGCTTTTTGCCAAACGCTGCCCGGCGCCCGTGCGCCGCCGCCCAAAAACGCTAAGGGCTTTTTGCGCCGCACCGCGATCCCAAAGTTGCGAAGCGCCCAGAAAATGGCTGGCATCCGAAGGCGTTAAAGCTGCAATTTGTATCACCCCCCGCGACAGCAAGCGGCGCAAAACCTGCTGCTCTAACCGGCTTTTCAGCACCTTATCCAAGGGTTGAAAATCAAGGGTGAGGCGCTGATAAAGCGCCAGATCGCGGCCTTGTAACCCTTGCATAGCCTGCCCCGCAAGGCGGCGCACAAAACGCCCATCATATTCGCTCGGAAGCGCCGTATGGAGCTGACGATCTAACGCATCATGCACCAGATCGGGGGCCTCTATCGCCGCCAAGCAAATTGGCAAAACGCGTTTGGGCCCCAGCAAAACGCCACCCTGCAACCCTTCAGATAAGAAATGAACTTCGCTATCGCCCCCCAAACCAGAGGTGCGCATAGCAACAGCCTCCACCATGGTGCGATAAGGGCCCACTTGGGCCCCCTGCGAATCCAGCGCTGGTTGCCCGTTGCGCAAAACGGCAATATCCGTGGTGGTGCCACCAATATCAGAAACCAAAGCTGTTTTTTCACCGGTGAGCCACCGCGCGCCCACCAGCGAGGCAGCAGGCCCGCTTAGAATGGTCTCAATGGGTTTGTCGCGCGCCAGCTGCGCCGAAATCAAGGCCCCATCGCCGCGCACCACCATCAAGGGCGCCAGAATACCAAGCGCCGTTAATTTGAAGCTTGCCCGCTCAATCAAACCATCAATCATCCCAATCAAACGGGCGTTTAACACCGATGTGAGCGCCCGCTTTGGCCCATTTAATTTCGAGGATAGCTGATAAGACGCGCTGACCGGCTTTCCCGAGACCGCGCGGATAAGCTGGCTGGCCGCTTCTTCATGCGCCGGATTGCGCGTGGCGAACTGCCCGGCCACGGCAAAAGCTGACACCCCGGTTTGAGCCTCTACCCAGCTTTGCAAGGCGCGCAGATCCAAAGGCTGCTGCTCCGATCCTGAATGATCATGCCCCCCAGGTAATTCGATGGCCGGATCACCGGCCAATACCTCAGACAGGCCATGGCGGATCAGATCACCGGGGCGAAACCCGATATAGACCAATCCCACCCGTCCGCCTTGCCCTTCAACCAACGCGTTCGTGGCCAATGTGGTTGATAGCGAGGCCATCGCGATCTCTTCCGGTTTGATCCGCGAGGCGGCCAAAACCGCCGCGACAGCCTTGCCAATGCCCTCGGCCAAATCTGAACGCGTGGTTAAGGATTTTGCGCTGGCGATCACTTCTGTTTCATCGCGCAGCAAAACTGCATCCGTAAAAGTACCTCCCGTATCAACGCCCAGTAAAACGGCCATCTGGTCCTCTTAATGATTGACTGTTGCAGCTGCCTGCGCCCGCACCTAATCGCAATTAAAGCCAAAAGAAAGACAGATTACGACACAAAGCCGCGGATCAAAGCCGCTTTCGACCGGTTAAAGTTTTTCAAGCTGCGCTTGCGCCCAAATCGCTGCCTCTGCGACCGTTGGGTCAGGGTCTGATTGCAGGCGGGCGGCCACCGCTGCCAACTCAACCTGCTGCGAATTTCCGATCGCATAAAGCACATTGCGTATAAAACGATCACGGCCGATTCGTTTGATCGGACTGCCCGAAAATTTCTGGCGAAATTCGGCATCTTTTAGCATCGCCAGCTCAGCCAATTTTGGCGCGGTTAAATCTTCGCGCGCGTGAAAGCGCATATCTTGCGCGGTTTGTGCAAATTTATTCCACGGGCATGCCGCCAAACAATCATCGCAACCATAAATGCGATTTCCCATCTGCGCCCGTAAATCAAGATCCACCGGGCCTTTATGTTCAATCGTCAAATAGGAAATGCAACGCCGCGCATCCAGCTGATATGGCGCTGGAAAAGCCTGCGTCGGGCAAGCCTGCAAACACGCCTGACAGGATCCGCAATGATCCGGCTCTTTTTCATCCAGCGGCAAATCGAGCGTTGTAAAAATCGCGCCCAAGAAAAACCAATTGCCCAGCGATCGGCTGACCAAATTGGTATGTTTGCCTTGCCAGCCAAGCCCAGCAGCCTGCGCCAAAGGTTTTTCTGGCACCGGCGCCGTATCCACAAACACTTTAACAGCGCCACCCTGCTCGGCGATCAACCAACGGGCCAAGGCTTTCAGACGCTTTTTAATAACATCATGGTAATCTTTATTTCGGGCATAAACAGAAATTGTACCGCGATCCGGCTGCGCCAAAACCGCCATCGGATCTTCGCTGGGCGCGTAGGACCGCGCCAGCATTATAACCGATTTCGCCTCTGGCCACAGGGCGCTGGGATCCGAACGCCAGGCTTGTCGATCTTCCAGCCAAGCCATTTGTCCGTGATAATTTTTGGCCAAAAATGCGCGCAAATCGGCCTGCATCTGGGGTACGGCCGAGGGTTGGCAAATCGCCAGTTGATCAAAACCTTCCCCCTTGGCCTGCGCCAAAAGCCGCTGTTTAAGCTCTTGCATCAGATCCCGGCCCAATATAGAGCGCCGCGCCTCTGCCTGAGCCGCACGCCATGTTAGAAATCCAAATCATTGTAATGTTTGGGCGGTGGAAACCCCGGCACTTGATCTGCCAGAATACTTCGAAACGCAGGGCGAGATTTGATTTTAGCGTACCAATCTTTCACAATAGCCGAACGATTCCAATCCACATCCGAAATATAATCAAGCACTGACAGATGCGCGGCAGCTGCAAAATCTGCCAGCGTCATCTGATCCCCCGCAAGCCAGCGGCGCTGGTCCAACAGCTCAGACATATAATCAAGATGAAATTTTATCGCCTTCATACCTGCAATCACGTGTTTGCTTTCGGGAAAACCCTCGCCGGTGATTTTCTTGATCACCCGCTCATTTAGCAATTTTACCGTCACGTCTTTGTGAAACTTATCATCGAACCACGTAATCAAACGGCGCATTTCGTATTTGTCCAAAGCGGTTTTGGGCAGCAGCGCTGGATCGGGGTATAAATCCTCAAGAAATTCGCAAATTGCCGCGCTTTGAGTGAGATAGCCGCTTTCATGGCGCAAAATCGGAACTTGCCCAGCCGGATTACGGCGCAAAAAATCCGTACTGCGCTCCCAGTATTTTTCATCGACCAGCTCAACCTCAACGCGTTTTTCAGCAAGGGTCAGCCGAATTTTCCGACAAAACGGCGAGAGAGGGGCATGATACAAGCGCAGCATTTCAGACTTTCAAAACAAATAACGTCTCACTTTGAATGCCTTGTCAGAGCGGGTTTTTCAATCCTTCAAACGCCAATTTATCCTGCTTGGCACGATTATATCGCCTAAGCCGGTTTGCCAAAGACGCGTCTGACAAAGGCAGCGCGCTTGGGCTCTTTTAACCAAGGGCCCAAGCGCTGCTTTGCTTATTCAGCCGGAATGCTTTTGGCTTCATCCGATAAAGGATGCGGCAGATGCACCAACATCTCTTTAGGACAAACTTGCAAAAAGTGATCTTTTTCCACATCCCATTGGCGCAAAATATCATGCGCCTTAGGGCTGCCGGTTTCTTCAGCATGGCGTGAAATCAAAGATTTCAACTGCTCTTGCCAATGCACAATCGTGACCGGACAGGTGACCAATGTTTCCATATTCATCCGGCTTTGCGCCAGCGAGTCTGGATCATAAATATAGGCCATGCCACCCGTCATACCGGCGCCAAAATTGGCCCCGACAGTGCCCAGAATCACCGCAACGCCGCCGGTCATATATTCGCATCCATTGCTGCCGCAGCCTTCAACCACAGCCTTGGCACCTGAATTGCGCACGCCAAAGCGCTCACCGGCGCGCCCGCTTGCGAATAAATGGCCATCGGTGGCGCCATAAAGGACCGTGTTGCCGATAATTGTATTATCCGCCGCCACCAAAGGGCTGGTCATTGCAGGACGCACCACAATCATGCCCCCTGACAGCCCTTTGCCAACATAATCATTGGCATCCCCCGACACTTGCAGCTTCAGCCCGGGCGCGGCAAAGGCGCCCAAAGATTGGCCCGCGCTGCCCGTAAGCTTGATCGTTAGGTGATCCTCTTGCAGCGCATTGCGCATACCGAATTTGGTTACAATATGGCTGGATATGCGTGTGCCGACGGTGCGGTGGGTGTTTTGAACCGAATAAGACAGCTGCATTTTTTCGCCATCTTGTAAAAACCGCGCCGCGTCGCGCACAATTTCAGCATCCAGCGTATCGGGAACCGTATTGCGGGGACGGTCACGGTTATACACAACCGTATCAGCCCCATCGACGCGGATCAAAAGTGGGTTCAAGTCCAGATCATCCAAATGTTCGGCGCCCCGGCTGACTTGCCCGAGCAGATCGGCCCGACCAATGATCTCATCCAATGAGCGCGCGCCAATACTCGCCAGAATTTCGCGCACCTCTTGCGCATAGAAGGTGATCAAATTCACGACTTTATCCGCAGAGCCGGTGAATTTTGAGCGCAGCTCTTCGTTTTGCGTGCACACGCCAACCGGGCATGTGTTGGATTGGCACTGCCGCACCATAATACAGCCCATCGCAATCAATGCTGCGGTACCGATGCCAAATTCTTCGGCCCCCATCATCGCAGCCATGATGATATCACGACCCGTGCGCAACCCGCCATCGGTGCGCAAAGTAATGCGGTCGCGCAGATTGTTCATCGCCAACACTTGATGGGCCTCGGTCAATCCCATTTCCCATGGCAAACCGGCAAATTTGATCGAGGTTGCCGGAGAAGCACCAGTGCCCCCATTATGGCCGGAAATCAAAATCACATCTGCTTCAGCTTTTGCAACCCCGGCCGCGATCGTGCCCACGCCTGAAGAGGCGACCAATTTAACTGTCACTTTGCAGCGCGGGTTGATTTGTTTCAAATCATAGATCAGCTGCGCCAGATCCTCGATCGAATAAATATCGTGATGTGGAGGCGGGGAAATTAACGTAACGCCCTTGGTAGAATGGCGCAAACGGGCGATCAAATCGGTGACCTTCATGCCCGGCAGCTGACCGCCTTCACCTGGTTTCGCTCCTTGCGCGACCTTAATCTCAAGCTCTTCACATTGGTTGAGATATTCCGCAGTCACGCCAAAGCGGCCCGAAGCAACTTGCTTAATTTTCGCCGATGGGTTGTCACCATTGGGTTCGGGGTGAAAATGCGCTGGATCCTCGCCCCCTTCGCCGCTATCCGATTTGGCACCGATGCGGTTCATCGCGACGTTTAGCGTTTTATGCGCTTCCGGGCTTAAGGCCCCCAAAGACATACCCGGCGTCACAAAGCGCCGACGAATCGCCGTGATGCTTTCCACTTCCTCTAATGGCACAGGATCACCGATCGGCTTCACAGCCAGCAAATCGCGCAAATGAATTGGCGGGTTTGATTGCATGCGGGCAGAATATTGTTTCCATAAATCAAAGCTGGCCCGATCACAGGCGGTTTGCATCATATGCATGGTCTGGGCCTCCCAAGCGTGGGTTTCACCAGTTTTGCGCGATTTATAAAACCCGCCCATCGGCAAAACACCCGTGGCACCCTGCCAAGCGGCCGCGTGAATTTCTTCTGCTTTTTTCTGCACGCCGCTGACGCCAATGCCCGAAATCCGGCTCATCAAGCCCGGGAAATATTCAGCGCACATCGCACGGCTAAGCCCAACAGCTTCAAAATTCAAACCGCCCCGATAGGAAGAAATCACCGAAATACCCATTTTCGACATGATTTTCAGCAAGCCTTGATCGATCGCCTCGCGATAGCGCGACACAACCTCTGTCAGGGTTCCGTTCAGCAAGCCGCGCTCAATGCGATCGTTCAAACTGTCCTCGGCCAAATAGGCATTCACCACCGTTGCCCCCGCGCCAATCAAAACCGCAAAATAATGCGGATCAATGCATTCTGCAGACCGCACATTCAGCGAACAGAACGTACGCAAGCCTTTGCGGGTGAGATGGCTGTGCACCGCAGAGGTGGCCAAAATCATCGGCATGGCGATTTTTTCTGCATTAGAGGCATGATCGCTCAAAACCAAATGGCCCGCCCCCGAACGTACGGCATCTTCTGCCTCTGCCCGGATGCGCTCCAAGCCTGTTTGCAGAGCTGATGGCCCCGAGCCAACGGCAAAGCTACAGTCAATCTCAACCATCGGCGCGTTAAAATGCCGGGTCAATTCCTCCCATTGCGCATTTCCAACGAAGGGGCTGTCAAGCACCAGAATTTCAGTTTGCGCGCTGCTTTCATCCAATACGTTTTTAAGATTTCCAAACCGCGTTTTTAGGCTCATCACGCGGTATTCGCGCAAGCTGTCAATCGGCGGGTTGGTCACTTGCGAGAAATTTTGCCGGAAATAATGCGACAAGGGGCGATATTTTTTCGACAAGACCGCGCTCGGCGTATCATCACCCATCGATGCAAGCGTTTCTTTGCCATCTTCGGCCATCGGAGCCAGAATTTGTTCGAGCTCTTCGATCGAATATCCCGCAGCAATCTGCCGTTGACGCAAATCTGCGCCGGTAAACAGCGGGGCTTCGGTGACGCGTGCCAAAGGCGCGTCTAATTCGTTGATTTTTTCAACCCAGCTGCCAAAGGGCTGCGCGGCCGCCAATTTATCTTTGATCGCTGTGTCATGGTATAATTTTCCATCACTCATATCGACCGCGAGCAATTGCCCCGGGCCCAAAGCGCCCTTTTCGCGCACCGTGGCCTCATCAACCGGCACCATGCCGGTTTCGGATCCGGCGATCAGCAAGCCATCGCCTGTCACCACATAACGCATCGGGCGCAATCCATTACGGTCCAGCCCAGCGCAAACCCAGCGACCATCGGTCATCGCCAACGCCGCAGGGCCATCCCATGGCTCCATCACAGAATTGCAATAAGAATACATATCCCGCCAAGCATCGGGCAGGTCTTTGCCCTGCTTTGACCAGGTTTCAGGCACTAACATGGTTTTCGCCATTGGCGCATTACGCCCAGCGCGCACCAAGGCCTCGAACACCGCGTCAAGCGCCGCAGAATCAGAAGAGCCACTTGGCACGATGGGTTTAATGTCTTCAGCCGTCTCGCCAAATGCCGTACTTGCCATGCGAATTTCATGGCTTTTCATCCAATTCACATTGCCTTTCAGCGTGTTGATTTCGCCATTATGCGCGAGCATCCGAAACGGCTGCGCCAACCACCATTGCGGAAAAGTGTTTGTGGAATAGCGCTGATGATAGATGGCAAAGGCGCTGGTGAAGCGCTCATCCATCAAATCAGGATAGAACACCGCCACTTGTTCGGCCAACATCATGCCTTTGTAAATAATCGAACGGCAAGATAGCGAGGCAATGTAAAGTTGTCCGACACCCGACGCGGCCGCAGATTTTTCAATCCGGCGACGGATCACGTAGAGATCGCGCTCAAACGTTTCTTCATCTACCCCTTTGGAGTTGCTGATCAGAATTTGTTCGATTTCGGGCCGCGTTGCGTTGGCTTTTTCACCCAAACAACTGACCTCAACGGGCACGTGCCGCCACCCATAAATATAATAGCCCATCCGCAGAACTTCGCTTTCAACGATGCTTCTGCAGGTTTCCTGAGCGCCAAAATCTGCGCGGGGTAGAAACACCTGCCCCACCGCCACCAGCTCATCCTGGCGCGGTTCATGACCCGTCCGGCGGATTTGATCATAGAAAAACCGCACGGGTATTTGCACGTGGATGCCGGCACCGTCGCCGGTTTTTCCATCTGCATCCACAGCGCCGCGGTGCCAAACCGCCTTCAACGCGGCAATGCCATTTTCAACAACTTTGCGGCTGGCCTTGCCATTGATCGACACCACCAAACCTACGCCGCATGAGGCATGCTCATCCTCTTCGCGATACAGGCTGTTCTGCGTCATCCATTGGCGCTTTTGGTCCTGTTGCTTCATCCAATCTGGCCCAAAGGCCGTGGTGTTTTCATATGTCATGGATCATCTCCTTATGCGGCGGCGACCAAATTGCCCTAAGCCATTTAATGGCGGGCGTCAGCGCGGCCTTTTATCTCTTTATTCTGCGGCGATGGCAGCCGAAGGTTGCAGCTCGGCAATGATCGCATTGGCCGTATCCTGCCCATCTTTAATGGCCCAAACCACCAAGGAGGCCCCGCGCACGATATCACCCACTGCGTAAACCCCCGGAAGCGCCGTTTTCCCGCTCCCAAACTCCGCTTTTACGGTGCCCCAGCGGGTCACGGGCAATTCGGGTTGGTCAAATAAATGCGGTAGATCTTCCGGTTCAAAGCCCAGCGCTTTGATCACCAGATCCGCCTTTTCGACATAGCGGCTGCCTTCGATCACTTCGGGCATCCGCCGTCCGGTGGCATCAGGCGCCCCAAGGCGCATTTTATGGCCCAGCACGCCGCGCACCGGGCCAGCTTGCCCGGCGACCGTTTTCACATCCTGGATCTTCAAATCATTTACAAAGGCTTCTGGCGCGGATAGCCATTCAAAAACAACGCCTTCTTCCTCGGCATTTTCAACTTCCCGCTGCGATCCGGGCATATTGGCGCGGTCGCGGCGGTACATGCATTTGACCGAGGTGGCCCCTTGGCGGATCGCCGTGCGCACGCAATCCATCGCGGTATCACCACCACCGATCACCACCACGTTTTTATCTGCAGCATTCAACGCACCGCTGGTAAACTCTGGCACGTCATCGCCAAAATTTTCACGGTTTGACGTGGCCAGAAAATCCAACGCTTGCACAACGCCCGACAGCGCGCCGCCCGGAACATCTAGATCGCGGATTTTGTAAACGCCAGTTGCCACAATCACCGCATCATGCTGGGCGCGAAGCGCTTCAAACGTGATGTCTTCGCCGATATTGCAATTCAACTTAAGCGTCACCCCGCCATCGACCAATTGCTGGTTGCGACGCATAACAATGTCTTTTTCCAGCTTGAAGCCGGGAATACCATAGGTGAGCAATCCACCCGCTCGGTCATAGCGGTCATAAATCGTCACCTGAAACCCTGCTCGGCGCAGCCGATCCGCGGCGGCCAAACCACCGGGCCCTGCACCGATAATACCAACCGATTTATCAAGCTCGCGCGCGGGGGCCAAAGGCTGCACCCAGCCTTCTTGCCATGCGGTATCGGTGATATATTTCTCGACAGCCCCAATCGTGACAGTTTCATGCCCCGATTGCTCAATCACGCAATTGCCTTCGCACAGACGGTCTTGCGGACAGATCCGCCCGCAGATCTCCGGAAAACTATTGGTCGCCTGCGACACCTCATAGGCTTCTTGCAGGCGGCCCTCGGCGGTTAAGTGCAACCAATCAGGGATGTTGTTGTGAAGCGGGCAATGCGACTGGCAATAAGGCACCCCGCATTGGCTACAGCGGCTGGCCTGTTCTTTTGCCTTCTCGGCTGCGAATTCGGCGTATATTTCTTTGAAATCTTCTGCACGCTCGGTTGCGCTGCGTTTTTTTGGCATATCGCGTTCGATCGACACGAATTTTAACATTGGCTGCTTGGCCATGAGAGCCTCCTAATTTCGATTTTTGGTTATTTAGCGGAAGCCTCTCAAAAAGAAAAGGCAGAAATGCTGACGTTTATTTTCATTCACACCCTGAAATGGAAAAGGATTGACAATTAAAATCAAAAAGTAAGTCCGATTCGGACTTAAAAAGAGTGTTCCTATTATAAATCTGTTGGTTATATGATGGGATTGCACGATTAGAAGGTTCAAAATGCCCCTGCTTCATTTGATTATCTTAGCTATTATTCAAGGGGTTACCGAATTTCTTCCTGTTTCCTCAAGCGCCCATTTGATCTTATTTCCTGCGCTCACCGGCACCACAGATCAAGGGCCTGTTATCGATGTCGCCGTCCATTTGGGCACGCTGCTCGCCGTTATGCTGTATTTTCACGGCGAGGTGCGGAAGATCTTTTTTGGCGCCAGCCACCTGTTGAAAGGCAGAGCCACGCAACCCGAGGCCAGATTCGCGCTATACCTGATCTACGCCACCCTGCCCGCCATCGCCGTCGGCTTTATGCTCAAACTTTCTGGTGTGAGCTTCGCGATGCGCGAAAATGTTGCGCTGATCGGCTGGGCGATGCTGGGATTCGGACTGCTTCTCTGGTGGGCTGATCGACGCCCCAAAAGCCTGAAAACTGTTTCAGATTTCAGCCGAGGCGATGCGCTGAAACTGGGCCTCTGGCAAGCGCTAGCGCTTATTCCGGGCACTTCGCGATCCGGCATCACCATCACCGGGGCGCTCTTGGCAGGCTATAGTCGGCACGAAGCCGCGCGCTTATCCATGCTGATGTCAATCCCGGTGATCCTCGCCGCGACAGCGCTGGCCAGCCTTGATCTGATTGCCGAGGGAGCGACCACACGATTGCGCGATGCGGCATTGGCCGCCGCTTTTGCAGCCTTCTCAGCGTTCATTGCTTTGGGGCTTATGATGCGCCTGCTGCGCAGCATCAGCTTCACGCCTTATGTGATCTATCGGGTGGTTTTCGGGGCTGGCCTGATCCTTTGGGCCAGCCTTTAAACCACGCAGTCACTGTGCTAGTGACGTGCTCAGAGCATCTAATGCAGCAAAAGGACGAAACGATGGCCCGCATGATTTTTATGCTGAACGGACCGAATTTGAATCTGTTGGGAAAACGCCAACCTGAACTCTACGGGCATGACACATTACACGATATTGCCCGCGATTGCGATTTGACCGCTGACCAACTGGGCCTGACGTTGACGCATTTGCAGTCAAATCATGAAGGCCAGCTGATTGATTGGATCCATCAAGCGCGAGAGGACGCCGAGGGCATTATAATGAACCCGGGGGCGTTCTCGCATAGTTCGATCGCCATTTTGGATGCTTTAAATATGTTTGAGGGCCCAATTTTAGAGGTTCATATCTCTAATATCCATAAACGGGAAAGCTTCCGCCATCATTCTTACGTTTCGCTTCGCGCCGAGGGCGTGATCGCTGGGTTCGGCAGCCACGGATATCAGATCGCGGTTCAACATATGGCGAAATTGCTCACAGCATAGAAAGCCCTCAAAATGAGCAATGTTTTATTCGACGCGCTGTTTGCCGATCATATCGGCTCTGAGGCGCCGTTCTTGATCCTGCCAGATGGGGACGTTTGGAGCTATCAGCGCTTTTTAGAAACTGCCGCACAATACGCGCATGTGTTAGAAGCGCTTGGGCTAGAGGTCGGGGATCGATTGGCCGTGCAGGTTCAAAAATCCCCCGAAGCATTGGCCACCTACGCGGCCTGTTTGCAAGCAGGGGTAATCTTTCTGCCTTTAAACACCGCCTATACAGCACGTGAAATGGCCTATTTTATCGAAAATTCAGGGGCAAAACTGGTGTTGTGCGACGCCAAAGCAGAAACCGCTTTGCGCCCCGTGGCGCAGGCAGCGCAGGCGCAATTGCAGGTTTTGAATGGGGATGGCAGCGGCGGCTTTACAGAATTGGCAATGCAACATCCCAAAAGCTTCCAACCCCGCGCCCGCAGTGGCAATGATCTGGCAGCCTTTCTCTATACATCGGGCACCACCGGGCGCTCAAAAGGGGCCATGCTTAGCCATGATAACCTGTTATCAAACGCAAAAACCTTATGCGACGCATGGCGCTTTACCGCCCAAGATGTGCTTTTGCACGCTTTGCCTATTTTTCACACTCACGGGCTTTTTGTGGCCACAAATATTTGCCTTCTTGCCGGATGCTCGATGCGATTTTATCCCGCGTTTGACGCCAAACAGCTGATCCAAGATATGCCAATGGCCACCGCATTAATGGGGGTACCAACCTTTTACTCCCGTTTGTTAAATGACCCAAATTTCACTAAAAGCGTTACCGAAAACATGCGCCTCTTCGTGTCGGGCAGCGCGCCGCTTCTAATAGAAACGCATGAAGCCTTTGAAAGCCGCACCGGGCATCGCATTCTAGAACGCTACGGCATGACCGAAACCAATATGAACACGTCAAACCCTTATAAAGGTGAGCGGCGCGCGGGCACTGTTGGCTTTCCTTTGCCCGGTATAGAGCTGCGGATCATCGATGAAAAAACCGAAGAACTGCTTTCCCAAGGCGAAATTGGAATGATCGAAATACGCGGCCCCAACGTGTTTCAAGGCTATTGGAACATGCCAGAAAAAACCGCTGCCGAGCTGAAGGAAAACGGGTTTTTCATCACCGGTGATTTGGGAAAAATCGATGCGCAAGGATATGTGCATATCGTCGGACGCAGCAAAGATCTTATCATCTCTGGTGGTTATAATATCTACCCGAAGGAAATCGAGCAAATCTTAGATGATGTGCCCGGCGTTTTGGAAAGCGCCGTGATCGGCGTGCCGCATGCAGATTTTGGCGAAACCGTGCTGGCCGTGGTGGTGCCCCGCAGCGGGGTTACTTTGCGGGAAAGCGATTTGGCCGCAGAAGTGGCGCAAAAATTAGCACGCTTTAAACATCCAAAATCCTACCAAATCATCGCGGAATTGCCGCGCAATACGATGGGTAAAGTGCAAAAGAACCTGCTGCGAAACACGTATAAGGGCTTTTTTGCGGCGCAGTAAGGCGCCTTAACGCGCTGAAACGTTCTAAAAACCTCCTCAGCCACGCGTGGCATTCGAGCCCTAAGGCGGTTTTCAGCCTTGCGGCAGTTGCTGGCCTTTTCCTTTTGAATAAGTTTGGATACACCAAGGCTATGATATGGACGGTTCCAAATATTTTAACCACGGGGCGCTTGCTTGCTGCGCCTGCATTGGCGCTGATGTTTTTGTATTTTAACCGGCCCTATGCGGATTGGTTCGCGCTGTTGCTGTTTATATTTGCCGCGCTTACAGATTGGGTTGATGGATTCCTCGCGCGCACGTGGAAACAGGAAACCAAGTTTGGCCAAATGCTCGATCCGATTGCGGATAAAGCAATGGTTATTATCGCGCTTGTGATCATTGTGGGATATTCGAGCATGTCGCCATGGCTGGTGCTGCCTGCAACCATGATTTTGTTTCGCGAAGTCTTTGTGTCTGGCCTGCGCGAGTTTTTGGGCGAGAGTGCCAGCACGCTGCAGGTCACCAAACTGGCAAAATGGAAAACCACCGCGCAAATGGCGGCGATCGCGATTTTATTCTCACAAGGTGTTTTTGAGCATTATCTGAAGCTCTCGGCACAAGAGATCGGCCCAGACGCGCTGAATAATATCCTAAACGGCGCCGCACAAGATACGCTGGGCGTGATCTGGAAACATCATGCGATGATCTGGTCGGGCAATGTCGGGCTGGTCTTGCTTTGGGTTGCAGCCGCTTTAACCTTGATCACCGGCTTTGATTATTTCAAAAAAGCGCTTCCGTTTTTGAAAGATGAGGCATGATAGAGGTTTTATATTTTGCTTGGCTGCGCGAGCGCATCGGCATCCCCCGCGAAACCATTGACAGCCAAGCCGCTACAGTGGCGGCTCTTATAGAAGAACTGCGCGGCAAAGATCCGCGCTACGCGCTGGCGTTTTCGGATCTCTCTGCGCTGCGCGCCGCAGTGAATCAAGAATTGGTTGAGTTTAACGCCCCGCTCAACGGCGCCAAAGAAGTTGCATTTTTTCCTCCAATGACGGGGGGCTGATCATGCGAATTCTCATTCAAGAACACCCCTTTGATCTGGGTAAAGAAGCGCAAAACTTTGCCGAGAGACAAGACAATGCCGGCGCAATAGTTACCTTCACCGGGATTGTGCGCAACACATCTGCAAGGGATTTACAAACCCTTGCAATCGAACATTACCCCGCCATGACCGAAAAGGCGATTTCTGACATCGCCCAAAGGGCAATTGACAGATGGTCCTTGCAGGACGCGCTGGTGCTGCATCGCTATGGAAACCTTGCCCCGGGTGAGGGGATCATGATGGTGGCAACCGCCGCCGCGCATCGCAGTGACGCGTTTGCCGCCGCCGATTTTCTGATGGATTATCTCAAATCGCGCGCACCTTTTTGGAAAAAAGAAATAACCGCGTCCGGAGCAAACTGGGTAGAGGCAAAAGACAGCGACGAGCAGGCTTTGAGGCGCTGGTAGCCGCACCATCGCGCCCGGCTTGGGGCGTTAGGATCGGTCGGTTTCGCTGATCCGAGCCTGTCGCAACCCCTCCATCGCCGCGTCACGTTCTGCCCGCGCTTGGGCCAATAGGTTGGTCAGCTCAGCCTCTTTTAGGGCGGCCTCTTCACGCGCCGCATCGCGCTGGGCTGTGGCGTTACGCAGCTCTTGTGTGACGTTGGTCATCGCCTCGATGCTGGGCAAAGAGCCCCGCAAAAACTGCATCCAAAGCCAATGCATGCACCAGCCCATAACAAAAGCTGCAAACAGCGCGAGCGCACCGATTAACATCACCTCATTGGCCTGCATTAGCATTTATCCTTGCCTCAGCTGGCAGCGTTTCTGGATCGCCCTGCACCGGCGGCGCCGGTTCATTTTCGCGCAGATAAAATTCAATCCGCCGGTTGATATCACGCCCTTCTGCGCTGTCATTTGCGGCAATGGGTTTGGTTTCACCATAGCCTTGCGCCACAAAACTGCCGGTTAAAATACGCCGCCTTTGCAGCTCCATCAACACCGCCTGCGCACGCGTTTGGCTCAGTTGCAGGTTCATTTCCTCGCGCCCCTGACTGTCTGTATGGCCGGCAATTTCAAGCGGAATTTCTCCACATTGGCGCAATATATCCGCGATTTTATCCAAGAGGTTTTGGCCTGCCAAATTCACCCGATCCGATCCCGGGTCAAAATTGATTTTTTCAGATTGTAGCAGCCCGTTTATTTGGCTGATACAAAGGGCAGCCGGCAGCAGATCCGGCTCTCTTTTGGGGGGCGGTTGATAGGTAATCTGCAAATCGGTGCGAACAGTGTTTGGCAAGATCTGGCGCACACTTAACGCCAAGGCGGCCTGCGCATCCTTGCGATGCGACAGGCCAGAGACCGCTAGATCCTGCCGGGTCAAGCGCATTTGCGCCCGCTGCAAGGGCAGCATCGCCTCGATCAAAGACAGGATCTGCAAGGTCCAATCATTGCCCAGCGCCGGAACCAGCGATCCAGAAAACGCCACCTTATCAAATCCAAACCGGGCCTGCGCCAGCGCTTTCACCGCCCTTTGAGCGCGTTGATCTTTCAAAGGGCCCTGCAGAATTAAGTTGCCATCCGCCTCAAGCTCAAAGGAAAACTCTGCGGCGAGACCCCCGTCCGCCATATCGGGCAGATGTCTGGACGCTTCAACCCCATAGCCCTCTGGCAAACGCTGTTTTATTTTTTCAACCACTGCGGCGATGCTATCGGCCTCTGGCAGATCGGGAAAAAACAGCTGAAGGTGGTTATCCTCTAAATGAATCGTGGCTGCGCGGATCGGTTTTACTGCATCGAGCGCCAAGAAAATGGTTTCATCAAACCCGCTTGGGCGATCTGCCAAATTCATCAAGCAGGGCAATCCATGCGTCACGCCAAACGCTTGCAAAGCTGAAGCAAGCGCTTTGAGATGCATTTGGCTATCGACTCGGCAGGCGAGAACCCGCAACGCGCCATCGCGTTTCACCGCGCGAAAGCGATAGCCTTCGGGCGCAGCATTGGGCGCCACCACCGCAACCTCATAGAGAAGGCCAGCCGGGCTAAGCTGCTCTAGATTTGTCAAAACCGCTTGCCGGCGCTCTTCCGTTTTTGCCAGCGCTTTCACAACAACGCGATCTTCCGCAATTGTCACCTCGCCGCGGTGTATCTGCGCCAAAGCTTCAAACCCAAGCTGCTGGGCGGTGAGCCATGTTTCAGACGGGCGGCGCTGGGCGGCGGTAAAGAAATGTTTTAGCTCCACCTGCCCCGCGGCCATATCACGCAAACCCGCCAGCAGCGTCTCTTGCGCCGGCCCGCTTGGCACATTGCCCAGTGCGCGGATTAACTTTGGGGTTTTAAAAATCTGCAGGGTAAGCGCAGCTGGTGTTTTAGCGTCTGTCTCAGATACAGAAATCTGATCTGATAGATTGTGCATCGCCACGGTTTTACGCGCCAGTGTCAAGGCTTGAAACCGCTGCGCCGCGGTTTCGGCTTGGCCAGAAAGCACCACCTGCCGCCCATCAGCGGCAACCTCAACCCAATCCAGATCCGCCTTTACAAAGGCCGCTTCAAGCCGCGATATGGTTTTTGCTTCAAGCGCCCAAACCAAAGCCATAGCGCAGAAACAGGCCAAGATCGCGGCGCCACTAAAGGTAATAAGAATGTAGCGCTTGGCCAAAAATCGCATAAGATCGCTCGGTTTACAGGGCTGGTGACTTCATAGGCTCTCGCGCCAATGGGTTCAATAAAGGAAAACCGCGAGGCCAAAGAACACCACGGGCAAAAAGCCGGTATGGCTGTTTGCCCGAAACAATCGCAACAACAACTCGGTTTCTCCTAGGCGGAACTGACGCAATTGCCACAACATATGTAGCACAAAGGCAGCACCGCCCAGACCCGCAACCCAGAAAGCTGGCCCCTGTACTTGCAGCGCCAAAGCGCCCATCATCAATCCCCCGCTGGTCAGGGCAAAGCCCAACAACCAAGGCCATGTCTTTGCGCCAAATAAACGTGCGGTGGATTTGATACCGATCAATGCGTCATCTTCAATATCCTGATGGGCATAAATTGTATCGTAAAACAGCGTCCAGAAAATACCACTTAGATATAGGATCAGCGCGGCAACCTGTAACCCGCCCTGATGGGCGATAAAGGCCAATAAAACGCCCCAATTAAACGCCAAGCCCAAAAACACCTGCGGCCACCAGGTAAAGCGTTTCGCAAAAGGGTAAATCGCCACGGGGATCAGGGCGATGATCCCGCATGTAATCGCCGCCGCGTTAAAGCTGAACAGAATGCAGGCGGCCAGTGCCACCTGCGCGCCCATCCAGATCACCGCCGATTTCACCGATACTTGCCCAGAGGGGATCGGCCGCGATTTGGTCCGTTCGACCGCCCCGTCAAATTTGCGATCTGTGATATCATTCCACGTGCAGCCAGCCCCGCGCATTAAAAAAGCCCCCAGCCCGCATCCCACAAAAATCCACAAATCGCTTAAGGCAAATTGACCATCGGCTAGAATTGCAAGAAACAACCCCCACCAGCAAGGAAACAGCAACAACCAGGTTCCAATTGGCCGATCCGCCCGCGACAGGCGTAAATAAGGCCGGCTGGCCTGCGGCGCAAAGCGATCAACCCAATTGCCTTTCACAGCATCAAAAACTTCACCCGCCACCTCTGGTTTTGTTCCCTGCTCAGACATATGTTAAGCCTTATGAATTCTAAAATCAGACTCTTTGTAGATCACCCGCTGGCACCGGCGCAATCACTACCTTTAACGCGCGAGCACGCGCATTACCTATTTTCCGTGATGCGCCAAAACGTGGGAGATCGCGTGCTGGTGTTCAACGGCCAAGACGGCGAATGGCTGGCTGAAATCACGCAAGCCGGTAAAAAATCGGGCGTGCTGAGCTGTTTGACGCAAAGCAAAGCGCTGCGGCCCCCACCAGATCTCTGGCTTCTTTTCGCACCAATCAAAAAATCACGCACCGATTTTATTGTAGAAAAAGCCACTGAATTAGGTGCTGCGCGGATTTGTCCGGTGCAAACCGCCTTTACAAATTCAGAGCGGATTCGGCGCGACCGGCTGCAAGCCCATGCGATCGAAGCGGCCGAACAATGCGGCGGCACCTATGTGCCAGTGGTTGACGCGTTACAGAAATTAAAGGCGGTTTTGGATCATTGGCCCCAAGATCGCAGCTTATTATTTTGTGACGAAACACAGGCGGGCGCGGCCTCTTCATTCGCAGCGCTCGCACCGGGGCCCTGCGCCATTCTAATCGGTCCGGAAGGCGGGTTTCACGCGGCAGAGCGCCAGCAGATATCCAACTTGCCAAAGGCACATTGCATCAGCTTGGGCCCGCGCATTTTGCGCGCCGATACCGCCGCGGTAACCGCCCTCAGTCTTTGGCAAGCCCATCAGGGAGATTGGAGATGATACGGCCCGAGGCCACAGCGGTTTTACTGCGCTGGCGCGATGCGTTTATCGGCGCGGCGCTTATTGCCTTAGGGCTCTATTGGTTTACCAAAACTTTCGGGCTGTTATCCTGGGTGGGGGCGGCGCTGACCCTTATTGGAGCGCTGATTGGCTTTGCTGGGCTCCAGCGCGCGCGATTCGTAAAAACGCAACAAGGGGCCGGTATCGTAGATGTTACCGAAGGCCAAATCACCTATTTTGGCCCCGATACAGGCGGTGTGATTGCGCTGGATGATATCACCAAAATCAGCCTGATATATCATCAGAACCAGCAGCTGTGGAAACTCGAGCAACCGGCCCAGCCGGCGCTGTTTATTCCCACCGGTGCGACAGGCGCAGAGCGGCTGTTTGATGCCTTTACCCAGCTGCAAAATTTCCAAATCGAGCCGATGCTTCAGCTTTTGGCGCGACGCTTGAACACGCCTCAAACGATCTGGCAAAAAGACTATTTTTTAGATCCCCAAAATTACATCCATTGACAGCTTGGTTAATCCACAGCACATCTGCATCACTGAAACTTCGGAGATCCCGCAATGTCTATTCCCCAATCTGCTGGAGGCCCCATCGAGCACCCAGAGCAAATGGCGGCCTATCTGGCGGCTGGCTGCAAGCCGGAAAGCGAATGGCGCATCGGGACCGAGCATGAAAAATTCGGCTTTTGCCAGGCAAATCAGATGCCTTTGCCCTATTCTGGGGCCTGTTCAATCCAGACCATCCTCGAAGCGCTGCGCGACCGCTTCGGGTGGGCGCCGGTTTTGGAAGCGGATAAATTAATCGGATTGACCCGAAATGGCGCAAATATATCCCTCGAGCCGGGCGGCCAGTTTGAATTATCGGGCGCCCCTTTGGAAACCATTCATGACACGGCCAGTGAGCTTAACCAGCATCTAGACGAACTGCGGGGCATCAGCGATGAAATTGGCGCAGGATTTATAGCGCTGGGCGCGGCGCCCATATGGTCTCATGAGATGATGCCCGTAATGCCCAAAGGTCGCTATACTCTGATGACCGATTATATGGATCGAGTCGGCACGATGGGGAAATTTATGATGTATCGCACGTCTTGCGTGCAGGTAAATTTAGATTTCAGCTCTGAAGCGGATATGGTTCAAAAAATGCGCGTAGCGGTTGCGCTGCAACCGATTGCAACCGCGCTTTTCGCCAACTCACCGTTTTTCGATGGGTTGCCCAATGGCCATAAAAGTTGGCGCAGCCGCGTTTGGCAAGATCTTGATGCCGATCGCACAGGCATGTTGCCCTTCATATTTGAGCCGGGGTTTGGCTTTGAGGCTTGGGTCGAATACGCCCTCGATGTACCAATGTATTTTGTCTATCGAAACGGCCGATATATTGATGCTTTAGGGCAATCTTTCCGCGATTTTCTGCAGGGAAAATTGCCCGCCTTGCCCGCAGAGCGGCCCAGCCTAAGCGATTGGGCGGATCACTTGACCACTATTTTTCCCGAGGCCCGGCTGAAAACATTTATTGAAATGCGCGGAGCAGATGCGGGGCAGGCAGATCATCTATGCGCGCTTTCAGCGTTTTGGGTGGGCTTGTGTTATGATAAAACCGCGTTGGATGCGGCTTGGGATTTAGCTAAAAACTGGACGGCCGAATTTCGCGAAACGCTGCGGATAAACAGCGCAAGAAGCGGCCTAGCAGCAGAGGTTGACGGGGTTAAATTGATCGATCTCGCCAAAGAGCTTGTTGATATCTCGCGCAAGGGCCTGATCGCAAGGGGCCGCGGCAATGTCGAAACAGGCGCCATTGATGAAAGCCGTTTTCTAGACCCTCTCTTCGAAAATCTGGCAACCCAAAAAGCCCCGGCGGACCGATTGCTTGGTCTCTACAACAAAGAGTGGAACACAGATTTACGGCCAATTTACCACGCCGCGCGTATCGGCTAGGCCGGCATATGCGCAAAAATATGTTGAACTTTAAACGTTAAGTCTTTCGCCAACTCTGCCTGCTAAATCTTACAGTGGGTAATGGGGAAAGAAAATGGGTGGGTCAGAAAAGACTGTTGTTCAAACAATTATCAAACGCAAAATAAGAAACCCGGAAGAACCACAAGAAAATGCCGGATGGAAAGTGGCCTATGCCGATTTCGTAACCGCCATGATGGCATTTTTTATGGTCATGTGGTTGCTGTCATCGGTAAACGAAGATCAGCGGCGGGGGATCGCGGGATATTTCCGCCCGTCTTCAGACCTAAACCGAGCCGAAACCGGAAGCCAGTCCATGTTGGATAAAGGAATATTGCATGGTGGGGATACATTAGACGCCGCACGTGAGGCCAAGCTTGAAAGCTTGGAAGCGCAATCTTCGAGCGCCGATGAACGAAATCAAAACGCAGCGCAAAAAGACCTTAAAGCCATCAAAACGTTATTTTCTGATCTATACAAAGAAAAACTTGAGCGCCCCTTATCAGAGGCCCAAATCGGCTTTCACCTCAGCGATGAAGGCTTCCAGTTCGATTTTTTTGAATCTAAAGGCACTGAGCTTTTTGACGCAAGCCAAAACCCCAAAACAGCGCTGATCAAACTGCTTGATATAATCGCAAAAATGACAGCCCACATAGAATATCCGCTCGCGGTTGAAGCGCATGTGCAAGCCGCGCCTTTGGTGGTAAAGCGACCGCAGGATTGGACGATTTCGAGCGCGCGCGCAGGCAATGTGCGGGTGATGCTGCAGCGACTGGGGGTTCCCGAAACCCGCATAAAGCGCAACACGGCACATGGGGATAACGATCCAATCTCGGACAACCCGATGGCCCAGCAGAACAACCGCGTATCGATTGTCTTTTTAAATCTCACCAAAGAATAGAAAATTTTAACCATTAGCATGCTGTTAAGCAAAGCCCAGTTACCTGTCTGAGACGCGATTTCAACAGATTTCAAAGATAGGTATTATGACAATCTCATCCTCGCTTAATGCCAGCGTTTCAGGCCTAAGTTCAAATGCCAGCCGTCTGGCAGGTATCTCAGACAATATCGCCAATTCAGCTACGAATGGATATCGGCGGGTTGAAACGGATTTTCACTCTATGGTCATCTCAAATCGGCAACACGCTTACGCAGCTGGCGGGGTCCGCAGCTCTCAACAGCGCATGATCGATCAGTCGGGAAGCCTTATTTCAACTAATAATAGCACGGATTTGGCCGTAAATGGGCGCGGGTTGCTGCCGGTCAGTGATGCAGCACAAATCACGGTCGATAATGGCGAAAGCCCCATGAAATTAACCAGCACCGGGTCGTTCCGATTGGATAAAGATGGCTATTTGTCCACCACATCCGGGCTTACGTTGCTGGGTTGGCCCGCGCGCGAAGATGGATCTATTCCCAATTACGCGCGCGACAGCAGCCTTGATCTTGAGCCGATAAAAATCAACGCTCAAACGCTCTCTGGACAACCCACAACCAAAATGCGTGTGGCCGTAAATCTCCCCGCAACCGCCACAATGGCAGGGGCTGAGCCCAGCACAGAAGGGATCTCAGTTGAGTATTTTGACAATTTGGGGCGGCCACATAGCTTTGAATTTACCTTTACACCCATAATTCCAAGCGTTGACGCTTCCAATACATGGCGTATGGACATCACCGATTCAGCCAGTCAAACCGCATCGATCCCGTGGAAAAGCCTTACCGGCCTGCGCTAATGCAGAAACCTTGCGCCTGCCAAAGACATCCCTTAATCGATCGGGCAGTCTGAAAGGATAAGCGCCCGTGCCCATCGCCAGTTTAGAGAAATCTTTGCATGCGCAAGGGCTGTTGCAATTACCCGCGC
>Ga0255755_1001222_pt1 | contig 23670 bp, 13 predicted proteins | sample 011ome_18_FD_179955 | JGI IMG/M metagenome (GOLD analysis project Ga0255755, IMG submission 179955) | Coastal salt marsh microbial communities from the Groves Creek Marsh, Skidaway Island, Georgia - 011501BT metaG (version 2) | ecosystem: Environmental > Aquatic > Marine > Intertidal zone > Salt... | reverse complement strand
CATTGAAGCAGTTAACGATGCACCAACCATTGATATAGCATCTACTATACAAGTAGCTGAAAACCAAACAGCAGTGACAACTGTTTCAGTCTCAGATGTAGATGAAGATGAACTAACCCTAACCCTAGGTGGTACCGATGCCGATAGCTTTAATTTATCTGATGAGAATGTTCTAACCTTTAAAGAAGCACCGGATTATGAAACTAAATCTTCGTACTCAATTACTCTATCTTTAACCGACGGTACTGAAACAGTAACCAAAGAAGTTACTATTTCTGTTACGAACATCAACGATGTTGCTCCAGAGTTTACTTCTGAAGCTACTTTTAGTGCAGCAGAAAACCAAACAGCTATTGGAACGGTAACAGCCACTGACGCTGAAGAGGATGATGTTACTTTCACTGTCTCTGGATCAGAATTAGCAATCACTTCAGCTGGAGTTCTAACCTTTGTTGAAGCTCCTGATTATGAAACTAAAGCTACTTACACAGCCACAGTAACAGCCAGTGATGGCACTAACACAACTACTCAAGACATCACCGTTAATGTAACCAACGTAAATGATAATAATCCAAGCTTTACCTCATCAGCCACCTTTAGTGCTGCTGAGAATCAAACAGCTATTGGAACGGTAACAGCCACTGATGCTGATGGTGATGCAGTAACATTTATCATATCTGGAGATGAGCTTGCAATTACTTCAGCTGGAGTCTTAACTTTTGTTGAAGCTCCTGATTATGAAACTAAAGCTACTTTTACCGCTACTGTAACAGCCACAGATGGAGCAAATATATCTCAACAAAACATCACCGTTAATGTAACCAACGTAAATGATGTAGCACCTGTCTTTACCTCATCAGCCACCTTTAGTGCTGCTGAGAATCAAACAGCTATTGGAACGGTAACAGCCACTGATGCAGAAGGTGATGCAGTAATCTTCAGTGTCTCTGGATCTGAATTAGCTATTACTTCAGCTGGAGTCTTAACTTTTGTATCAGCTCCTGACTATGAAACTAAAGCAACTTATACAGCTACTGTAACAGCCAGTGATGGAGTTAATTCAAATACTCAAAACATCACAGTTAACATAACTAATGACGAAGATGATGATCCTATTGGTGGGATAGTACTACCACAAAGTGTGCAGCTAGTAGAAACACAAAGCGAGGAATCATGAAGAAGTTTTTAGCATTACTAATATTATCACTTCCTATTTTAGCTGAAGTTCCATCCGATAGTGATTATGCTGAGCATACACCCTATTTTTCATTAAGTGATCAAGTAAACGATACCTTGGGTCAACCAAGGATGATTCTTTGTTTTATGTCAAAATTAAGACCTGATCTAATGGTTACTAGAACAGGTAATGATTACTTAGCATTAGTAAATCAAGCAGCTTGTGATGAAGCTGGACAAGTTTCATCTGGCCCACAATCTTCTGGTGGTGCAGCATCATCATCATCAAATTCATCAAGTACAGCTATAACATATACAGAAGTTGTTGTTAATGCTGCTAGGGCATCAACGTCAGATCCAATGATTGTAAAGGCATGGGTTCCTGAAACAGAAAGTAGTGCAGAAGGAATGATGATTTACACATATACTGAGGCAACTGCTGGCGTCTCAGATGAAGCACCTTTTGGTGAATTTCTAATGAGATTTACAGGAACAACTCTTGAGACTTCCCAAGACTTCTTTCTTGGTTACTTACAAGCATCTGGTTCTAAGCTTACTTATAGTGAGGAGTTTACAGACCCCTTTAGTGGCCAAACCCTAGTGAGTAAAGCTGTAATTAATTTAGGCGATGGTGATACTGGTAATGGGGCAGTAACCGGGTATTCAACTGATTTTGGTTTTGATGATGAAGGTAACCCAGGTCTTATAGTGTCAACAAGATCAGATGTTTTTGCATATAACGAAACAGTTTTTTGTAGAAAAAAAGTAATGCAAGATGGTTTACCTATAAATGATGTACCAGAGAAATGCTATTTAACAGATGAGTCAAAAGGTACGAAAGAAGTATTTGGATATTTTTTATATAACTCAGAAACTGGTGAAAAATTTGACTTGCCTAATAAAGGTTTCAGAGTCAAATATAATAACCAATACGGTTTTGCTGATGGTTATGGTTTACATTTTGACAATGAAACTACCAGTTCACTTACCTCAGGTTTAACAATAGTAAGAGATGACGATGACTCTTCACTAAATGGTCTTGAATACACAACATATTTCCTAGGCGGAAAATTAATTAAAAAAGAAGTTCTTAAGAAATCTTTAGCAAGTCTAAGTGGTTTAAACTTTGTAGCTTTTTTATTTAGTGACTCATCATTAGGCATAACAGAATCAGCTGAATATAAGATGAATTATGATGCTGATACAGATACTTTTACTCTAACAGGTAAAAATAGTTGTGCTGGTGACGGCTGTTATGAAAGACCTCTTGATACAGAAATTTCTTTTACTTCGACTGATTATTTAAGTGACTCTTCAAGGTGGGGTATCTTTGGTTTTATGCCAGGTATCGGAGGCCTTGGTATTTCAGTTGATGCGATGAAAGAACCAACTAGGGCTCTAGTTACTCAAGAAATTGAAACAGATGTATCGCCTGCCAACTTTCCTACTACGCTTTATTGTGTTGAAAATTGCCCAACTTATACAAAGATTACAGCTTTAACAGATGCACTAGGAGATGGCTCTCAAGCACCTAATGAGGGTCCTTATGCCAATTTCAATACTTTTGGCACTTCAGCTGAAAATGTTATTACTTATAATATTAATTCTGAAACTAATGTTTATACAGCTGGGGATGGTGGTGATGCTGTTTTTGGAACTTTGTCAGACGAAGTATTAACTGCTTTATCTAGTTCTCAATTTGGCTTTGGCGCATATAGTGGTGCTTTAGTTACTTCGTTAAGTGAATTAACTTGTGATATTCAAGAGTATGATTACTGCACATCTCCTGCATACAGCGGTGCTGTTTCAGAATATTACCAATGGGTAACAGGTCCACAACGCTGGAATCAGTTTAGAGGTTTAATAGATTCATATGGCAGACTAGTTAACTTTAGTAGACCAATGAGCGTTTATTTCACAGCTCCTAATGATGCCGATAGATATCAGGAGTTTGCTAGTAAAGAGCTTAGACTTCAATATGGTGGCGGTGATCAGTTATGGGGTATTCCTGGTGGTTGTGTGTATGATGGTCAATTTACTGAAGACTGTATTAATCCAGACACTGGAAGTTTTTTACCATGGGTTTCAAAGTTTGTTATCAGGCCAAGTGAAACTACAGGTAGGTTATATCAAAATTCAGGACAAACAGGTGATTACTACCTCACAAAACCAGCATTTGGTGTAGTCTTCTTAAAACAAGCAAATGAATACACTGATACCTTAACTTTAGGATCAGTAGATGATTTACCTAGTCTTGAGATAGTAAATATTGGACCTAATGGAGGTTCAAATTTTATAGGATATTCTCCAAATAAACCTTCAACTGTCTCAGTCGTTCATGGTTTATCAGCGTCTGATGCATCAGCATTTAGTGAATCAGATTCCACCTCTGATAACTCATCAACAGTTGGTGATAATGCTCCTGAGTTCACTTCAGAAGATGCTTTTGAAGTTGTTGAGAACACTACTACTGTTGGAACTCTTGTTGCTAGTGACCCTGATGGAGATACTGTTACTTACAATATCACTGGATTTGGAGCATCCCCGTTTAGTGTTAATACAACTACTGGAGTTGTAAGTTTCAGAGAAGCACCAGATTATGAATCTCGATCTAGTTATGCATTTACAGCTGTTGCATCTGATGGGGTTAATTCATCAACTCAATCAGTAACGGTTTCAGTAACTAATGCTAATGATAAAGCTCCTGTTATTACTTCAGCACGATGGTTTAATTACAATGCTCAATTTGAAACTATTGGTAGTGTAGAAGCTACTGATCCAGAGGGAGATACTGTTACTTTTTCAATAGAAAGTGATTATTTAGAAATAGATTCAGGTACGGGAGCATTATCCTTTACATCATCCCCAACTGAAAGCTCATATTCAGCAATAGTTACAGCTTCTGATGGAGTAAATGAGTCAACACAAATTATTTCTGTCTTTACCACTGGGGGTGGTGATGGAGGTGATGGGGGTGATGGGGAACCGACATCAATTCAACTGAGCACAATTATTCCAAATTCTAATGTAATTAGTTTAGAGGATGATGTTTTTGAATTAGAGCTGATAATGAATTTTTCAACAAATGATGGAATATCTTTATCAAATTTACCAGCTCCATCAATTAGCTACAATAGTCAATCAAATCAATCATCTGGCATACTCATAATGCCATCAAACTATGATCTTGATTCTGGAATTAAACCTTCTAATGATAATTCAGGGGCTTTAGAGTCATTAACTTTATCTAATTGGGAGCTTTTAAGCGGAGATCAAAATGAAGGAACTCTTAGTTCTCAAGGAACACTTCCTCAAAATTTAAGAGAGGGATCTTATAATATTGATACGGGCGAAATCTATGATTCGCAAGGACAAACAACAACTCAGGTTCAAGATAATATATTTAGTGTTGTTGTTGAAGGAAATGCTCCAGATTTGTCTAGTTTTGAACCTAGCTTAAGAGAAGTAGATGTCTCGCTTGATTCTGCAAATGTTACTTTTGTAATAAGAGTAACTGATGTTTCTGGAATTAATTTATCTAGACTTGATACACCCCAACTTTATGCTAATTCAGGAAATACCACAATTTCTGCTAGTGGAAGTTGGACTTTATTAGCGGGTGATCAATATGATGGGGTATATGGAGCTTCATTTACTATTTCTACAGATGCGACAGCGGCAGATTATTCAATGTATTCAGGAATTTTTTATGATGTTCACAATAATCAGAAGTATGAATTAACAAATTATGGTTCATCTGATGGTGGATTAACTATCATTTCAAATAGAGAAGGTAACGTACCTGTTATAGAAACTGTAACCTTGAGTGATACGACAATAGATGTTACCCAATCATCAAAAACATTGACATTAACAGCTAGAGTTACAGATGACTCAAGTGTTGATAGTGATAGATTGCCAACGCCTTTGCTTTACGGTAACTCAGGAAATATTACTATTGAGGCCAATGGTCCATGGGTTTTAACTTCAGGTGATTATACTGACGGCACATATGAGGCAAGCTTCACTATTTCAACCTCAGCCCCTAGCACTGTCTATTCAGTATTCTCAGGATATTTTTATGATATATACGATAACTTGGCATATTCGTTATCAGATTATGGTTCAGGAAATGGTGGAGTTACCATAATTGGTCTAACAGAGGGAGTTTCTCCTAGTGTTTCTGATGTAACAATTAATCCTAACACACCAAATGTAACCGTATCAGATGCAACTATTACACTTACAGTTACAGTCTCTGACACTACAGGAGTAAGTCTAACTAATCTTCCTACTCCAGAAGTTCAGCAAATAAATAGTGCAGTAAATATTAAAGGTTCAGAGCCATGGGAGTTAATTTCAGGTGATGCAACAGAAGGAACTTATAGAGCAAGTATCACAATTCCAAGGGAAACAGTTCCGGGTGCATACTATGTATTTACTGGATATTTTTACGATATATTCGAAAACCTAGCATACAAATCTACAGGTTATGGTGCGGATGAGGGTGGTTTTGATGTCTATTATGAACCTGGTCTTGTATATACTGGCACAGCAATTGATGGATATCTATCAGGAGCCGATGTATTTATTGATCAGAATTTCAATTTTAAATTTGACGAAGGTGAATTCAGTGGTACGACCAACTCCGATGGTGAATTTGCAATAGGCGTCAACAATGAAGGCCAATATCAATGTCTTGCTAATAGACCAATAATTGTTGATGTTCCTGTTGGAGCAATCGATTCAACTCTTGGGGTTGTAGAAAATGCATATCAAATGGTGCTACCTTCAATAAATGACACAGGTGTAAACTCAATAATTATTTCTCCATTTACTTCTTTATTGGGTAATGCAATTTTGGAAGGTAAATCTAATTCAAGCCTCACTGAAGATTTAACTGTGGCAGAAGGATGTGAATCTGCTGGTGATAATGTTGCTAGCAATATTACAAGTGCGCTTGAAGACTTATATACAAGTATTGAGACAAATTTTGGAATTGATAAACAAACATTATTAAGTGACTTTATTGTAAACCCAGCCGACAATGTTACTGAAGTTATTGCTCAAAATATTGCATCATTATTTCCATATCTCAAGCAAATAGACAATCAAGTATCTGACTTCTTAACAGAAAGGTTTGAAAAAGATATTAGAGCAAATGTAGCTCTTTCAAGTGATGCCCTAGATATAATATTTGGCAATGAAGGGTATGATAAATTACCTCTGTCTTTCTCATCAAGGTATGAAACAGAAAGAAATTCAGCAGGCTGGTATCAGACAGAAGAGCTGAGTGCTTCTAATGGCTATATTTCTAACGAAGGAGTTCTTTCAAGAGAGCATTGCAGTGCTACAGATATTGTAGGGTGTGATATTACAGACATTACATTAAATAATGTAGCAAATACTTCAACCCAATATAGTAAACAATCAAACTTCTTTAATAATGATATTTCAATAGCAGGGTTAAAAGCAGGAAGCTTAGCAGTTTATTCTAACGATTCTCGTTCATGGAGAGATGGTTCAGTTGGCTGGCAAGAAAGCGGAAGTCGAGCGAGAGAATGTCAAGGTACCGATGATATACAATTCCAAGTTACCGGAAACAATAAGCTTAAAAATTTCCACTATAGCTCCTACTCACAAGGATATATGCAGTTTGACTGCTCCAATTACCGTAAATATTATTATCCAAAATTAAATGTAGCTACAATTTTTGATCAATCTGTTAACGATAACAGTATTCAGGTAAATTATTATATTCCTGATGTTTTAAGGTCTGGTGTTGTTTCAGAGCCACCATTTGATTTTGTAGCCAATAGATTAACCATTGACCCAGCTGATGTTATTTTAGAAATGTCACAATTACCTACTTTTTATTCTCAAGTTGATGAAATCAGAAGAAAATTTGTAGGTGAAGAATATCTTCTATTTGAATATCATCATGATCCATATATTACCTATTTTGAAATGGGCACATTCCCAAGAAACGACATGTATTGGGATCCAGAAACTCTTGGTGATAATAGATTATATGGTCAAGATGCGAGAGATGCTTTCTTTGCTAGACTTCAATCAGAGGTAACTTTCGACTCAGAAGTATATGGTTCAACAGCGCCCACTAACACTAGTGTTCTAGGAAGAATCGCAGAATCTTATCTAGAAATAGTAGATTATAATAACGAAGGACCAATAACACTTCCGGTTTATCCAACTTATGAAGCCTCCACTAAAACATTAAATCTGTCTCTGAATAATTCAGAACTTAATTTAAACAATTTAAAAGACTTTATCAGAAATGGAATTAACGGAAATCCTGTGACCGCTAATGTTTATTATAATCCTGATGATTCAATTTCAGGCACAATCCCAGTAGCCTTATATTTATACAAGGGCACTGACACTATTGCAGACGTTGGTGAGGCTTATTTCTCAATTGAATTTGAATTAGAGGTTTCATCAAGTCAAGGTGATTATGAAAATCCAGTAAACAGAACTGCTATTCAGACATTTGTAATTAAAGAGGATGCAGTTATTGTTGCAAAATATGTTGAGGGTGACATTACTATATCTAGAAATATCACGAATGGAGACCTGGATAGAATTACTATTGAAGACCAGGTATCTGGCCAATCACTATTAGCACAACCTGAGACTTTGGAATTAAAAGTATTAGGCTTGATATCAAAAGTTGCTGATAAAATTGATGGTATACAATCATTCTTTGATGAGGGTGGTGAATATACATATAAATTAGATTTAGGAACTGGTGGACATTCACTTGTTGATTTTGCAAGGAATACTGTAGATATCATTGAAGGTACTTTTAAAGTCTCTGCTGAGCCTGAGTATGCCATCAATGTAAATGATATTATTGTTCATGAAGGTACTACCGAGAATCTCTGCTTCTATAGACCTGCTGCTGGAGATCTGAGTGCCACTTCTTTTGAATTAAGTTTTACTCCTGGCGAGAGACCTGGAAGGGGTGCTTTAGCAGATGATTTTGAGCTTTCATCAGATACCGTTGTTTTTGATGTGGCTCAAACTAGTTCATGTATTACTGTAACTGGGGTTCTAGATAATCATTTTGATTGGGGTCATGATGCATATCTTGATATCTCTAATCCATCTAATGGACAACCTTTATCTAGAAATAGAGTCAAAATTAGAATTGTTGATTATTGGGGACAGTGGAATAGAATAAGTTTCAAAAATAGATAAAATCTATTTAAAAAATTAATAACACTTAATTAGTAATTAAAAATATATATAAAAGTGTATAATTTTTACATGAAAATTGGGGTTCCTAAAGAAGTTAAAAATAATGAATATAGAGTGGGTTTAACACCTAGCTCTGTCAAGACGCTTGTAGATAATGGTCATAATGTATTTATTCAACAAGATGCTGGTTCAGAAATTGGTTTTTTAGATTCTGATTATGAAAAAGCTGGCGCTACAGTATTGTCTGATCCAAAAGATCTATATGAAGAGTGCGAATTAATAGTTAAGGTCAAAGAACCAATACCTGAAGAATTTCATTACTTAAATAAAAAGCATACTGTTTTTGCATATTTACATTTAGCTGGTGATCCAAAAACCGGGCTTGAATTAGCTGCAACGGGTGTAACTGGTATAGCTCTTGAAACAGTAACTGCGGATGATGGTTCTATGCCACTTTTATCACCTATGAGCACAATAGCAGGGCAGCTTAGCGTTATTGTAGGATCTTATCATCTCTTAAAACCAAATAAAGGTATGGGAACCTTAATAGGTTCCATAAAAGATATATCTCCTAGAGTCGTTACAGTTATTGGTGCTGGTGTTGCAGGAGCTGAGGCTATAGAAAAAGCTATAAGTAATAGAGCTCACCTAAAGATTATTGATTTATCTCAGAAAAGACTTGATGAGCTAGAGCAGACTTATGGAAATTCAAATATTGAATATATATTATCGACAGAAGATTCTATTACTAATGCTCTTAAAGAATCTGACTTAGTCATTGGTGCAGTCTATGTAATAGGTAAACAGGCTCCAAAGGTAGTTACAAAATCAATGTTAAGCAGTATGAAGCCAGGAGCAGTATTGGTGGATATATCGATTGACCAAGGTGGGTGCTTTGAATCAAGCAAACCAACCACTCATGATGCACCTACCTACATTGAAAATGATATTGTTCATTACTGTGTAACAAATATGCCAGGAGCCGTTCCTTTAACTGCAACACTAGCGCTTAATAAAGCAACTCTGCCTTATGTTTTAGAGCTTGCAAACAAAGGAGTCGAAAAAGCTTTAGAAGAAAATAAGCATTTGGCAAATGGTTTAAATATAAAGAACTCTGAAGTAATTCACGAAGCTGTTAAAGAGGCCTTGTCAGTTTAAAATTATAAATTCTTAAAGCCTGATTTTTTTTCGATATAGTTAATAATCAGATTGGCAATGTCTTTTTTGCTAACGCTTTCAATTCCTTCGAGGCCAGGTGAACTATTTACTTCGAGAACTTTAGGCCCTGAAGCTGTTCTAATGATATCAACTCCTGCAATATTTAATCCTAATGCTTTAGTTGCTTTTATAGATATAGTTCGTTCTTCTTTTGTGATAGTGACTTTTTTAGCTTTACCTCCTGCATGAAGGTTAGATCTAAAATCATCATCTGCTGAAGTTCGCATCATAGCCGCAACCACTTTATTGCCGATGACCAAACATCTTATATCAGTACCACTTGATTCTTTAATAAACTCTTGAACAATAAAAGGTGCATTAAGCTTTCTAAATGCATTAATAATTCCAGAGGCAGATTTTTTAGTATCAGCCAAAAGCACACCTTTTCCTTGAGTGCTTTCAAGTAGCTTTACTACAAGCGGTGAACCGCTTACCAAACCTATTAAGTTGTCTGTATCTTTTGGAAGATTGGCGAAAGCTGTGTTGGGCATTGGAATTCTATGTCGAGCTAGAACTTGATGAGCGGCCAACTTGTCTCTTGATATTCCAATTGCATCGGCGCTATTCAAGCAAAAGGTACCCATGGCTTCAAATTGTCTGACTACAGCCATGCCATAAAATGTAATTGAGCTTCCTATTCTTGGTATTACAACATCATAATAAGGTAAAGCCTTTCCATCATAATGCACATCAGGATTAATGCTCTGAATATTTAAATAACATCTTTTAGTATTGATTAGCTCACAAACATGGTCATTTGCTTCAGCAGCTTCAACTATTCTTCTCGTTGAATAATTATTTGGTTCAAGCGTTAAGACAGCAATTCGAAGGCTTCTTCGAGCTGGCATTTGTTTTTTGATATTTTTGTACAAATCATATGAAAGCAATGGTTGCTCAAAACTTTTTTCAGGCTGCACTGTGAAGCCATCCAAAGCGCTTCTTCCAAGAATCATTTTGTACTTCATGTTCTCTCTATTAGTCAGAGTGATTTCTATATTTCTTGTCACCTCGCCAATAACTACATTGGTTTCAATAACATACCTTAATTCTGAGATTCCATTAGATGAAGTAATAGTTCTAACATCTACCACATCAGCAGAGCAATAAATTGAAAACTGCTCATTACCCTCAATAGGATTTATGCCAAATCTTACTTTTGGTTTTTTTTCAGATCCAAATGGCTGAATATTGAAAGCGTGCAGGGCAGATGTTTGAGCTCCGGTGTCAGTTTTTGAAATTAATGCAGGGAGGCCTAGTTTTGGTAAACTAACCCATTCTTCCCACCCTATATTTATATTAGACATTAAAATTAAAACCCTATGATAAAATGCATATTATAAGATTATTTAGCAAAAATGAGTCATATTCATCACCACCATCATCACTCTGACCAATCAAGTGATCGCGGCTTAATATTTGCTGTGTCAATAAATATTTTACTTACAGCTTTTCAATTCATTGGCGGGCTTATATCAGGAAGCTTAGCATTAATAGCAGATGCTCTTCATAATTTAAGCGATGCTGCGTCTCTTGGAATTGCAATCATTGCAAGAAAAATAAGTAGGAAACCTGCTGATGATTTCAAAACATTTGGTTATAAAAGAGCTGAAACAATAGCAGCTTTGATTAACTTAACTATTTTGGTTGTTATAAGTATTTATCTTGTATATGAAGCTGTGTGGAGATTTATTAGTCCATCAAGCATAAATGGGGGGATAATTATCATTGTTGCAGGAATTGCTCTGGTTATTGATCTTGTAACAGCATTCATTACTTTAAGATTATCTAAGAACAATTTAAATATGAAGGCAGCTTTCTTACATAATCTTTCCGATGCTTTATCCTCATTAGCAGTAATCATTTCTGGAGTCTTAATTTCTTTTTATCAATGGTTTTGGATAGATTCATTTTTAACAATGGTTTTAGCTTTATTTATTTTGTATCAAGCTTTTATCATGCTTCCAAAAACAATACATTTATTGATGGAAGGAGCTCCTGAAACTATAGACATAAAGGATATTAAATCATCGATATCAAATCTTAAAAATATTGAAGATGTTCATCATGTCCATATTTGGTCTTTAGATGAAAAAACCATTGCATTAGAAGCGCATATTGTTGCAAACATCGACACCTTTGATGAGATGGAATCTCTTAAGCAACTTGTCAAGCAAGAGCTTGCAGACAAGTTTAACATTACTCATTCAACTCTTGAGTTTGAGCATGAGATGATGTGTTAATTTATGCATACACCTATTTACTATATTGATGCCTTTACTGATAAATTATTTTCAGGTAATCCTGCAGCTGTAGTATTTGCAGACATTAATGATGCTCAGTTAATGCAAAATATTGCATCTGAAAATAATCTTTCTGAAACAGCTTTTATAAGAGAAGAAGACGGTAAATATTTTATTCGATGGTTTGCACCTTCTTGTGAAATAGATTTATGTGGTCACGCTACAATAGCATCAGCATTTGTTTTCTTTAAATATATTAATCCTGAGGCCTCAATTTTTGAAGTTCATTCAACTAAACATGGAATCTTAAAGGTCTATAGAGAAGATGAATTCTTATTTCTAGATTTTCCTAAAGATGAAATTACTTTTTGTGAAAATAAAGACTTTTTAGATGAAATTATTAACTTTAAACCAATAGAGGTATACAAGGGTAGAGATGATTTTTTAGTAATCCTAGATTCTGAAGATTCAATTAAAAATCTAGAAATTAATTTTGAAAAACTTAAGCAATTAGATTCAAGGGGACTTATAGTTTCTGCTAAAGGCACAAAATATGATTTTGTATCACGATGTTTTTTTCCTGATGCAGGGGTAAATGAAGACCCTGTCACAGGATCAGCTCACACAACTTTAACACCATACTGGTCCAAAAAACTTAATAAAAATAAATTACATGCCTTTCAATTATCAAAAAGAGGAGGCTTTTTATTTTGTGAAGAAAAAGGTGAAAGGGTAATTATTGGTGGAAAAGCAGTTCAATATCTTGAAGGAAAAATAGAACTCTAAACTTCTATAACCTGCTTGCCAAAGTTTTTTCCAGTTAATACATCTCTTAAGGCTTGAGGAGCATTTTCAAAACCTTTAGTTACTGTTTCTTTGTACAAGATTTTTTTATTAAGAACCATTTCAGCAAGCTCGTTAGTAGCTGATTCAAATTCATCAACCCATTCATGCACAACAAAAAATCTGTGCTTTGGTTTTGGGTTTAATGCTCCGAGAACATGAAAAGGTGTTTCAGCAGATAACATGTCCTCTTCATTATATTGAGATATAAATCCGCACACTGGAACTCTTGATCCAATATTAAGAAGAGGGGCTACAGCTCTTGTTACCGCACCACCAACATTTTCAAAATAAATATCTATCCCATCTGGGCAGGCCGTTTTAAGATCTGTTTCTAAATTACCAGATTTATAATCAATACAATCATCAAATTTTAATATATCTTTTACATAACTACATTTCTCTGGGCCGCCGGCTATACCTATTACTTTACATCCATAGATTTTTCCCAGCTGTCCAACTACTGAACCAACTGCCCCTGATGCTGCTGAAACAACTAAAGTTTCACCTTTTTTTGGTTTGGCAACTCTATTAAGACCAAAATATGCTGTTCTTCCTGGCATTCCAAGAGTTCCTAGAAATAAAGATAGTGGTAAATCTCTATCATTTACCTTGGTAAGAGCTAGGTCTGTATCTTTTACCCTAATGTATGTTTGCCAACCTTTATGAGCACAGACTTTATCGCCAACTTCATATAATTTAGATTTACTTTCAACAACTATGCCAATGGTCTCCCCAGTCATAGGACTGCCTATTTTTGCAGGTGCTGCATAGGAAACACCTTCATTCATCCTTCCTCTCATATAAGGATCAATAGAAAGATATTTAACTTTAATTAATATCTCATTTTTGCCAATACTTGTAATTGTTTCATTATTTACTTTCCAACAATCATCATCTGGCATACCTTTAGGTCTTTTATTTAATAGTAGCTGTGTATTTTTATATTCCATTTTTAAATCAACCTTGTTAGCTTTCTAAAATGCTTTCTACAAACTGGAGTATAGATATCATTACCACCTACAACAACTTTTGAACCCTCTGTAACAATCTTATTGCTCTCATCTCTTCTTACAACCATAGTTGCTTTTCTGCCGCAGTTATAACATATAGTTTTTAATTCAATTAGATTATCAGCAAGCGATAACAATTCTGAACTACCTTCAAAAAGTTCTCCTTGAAAATCTGTTCTTATTCCGTAGCACATAACTGGTATATTCAGAAGATCTGCAACTTTACCCAATTGCCTCACTTGAATCTTGCTTAAAAATTGAGCTTCATCAATTAGTACACAACTGAGCATCTTTGTTTTGTTATTTTTAATGTAAGTATAAAAATCAAAATCTTTATTGGTAATAATAGCTTTAGCACTCAAACCGATCCTTGATACTATTTTCCCCTTTGATAATTTACTAGTTTCATCTGGAAGGAAAATAAGAGTATCTAAACCAGTTTCTTTATAGTTGTGATTTGATTGCAGGAGTGAAGTAGATTTTCCTGCATTCATAGTTGAATAAAAAAAATGAAGTTTAGCCATAAATTTTTAAATAAGTATTAAGTAGGTAATAATAGTTCATGAATGTTTTTCAAGAAAGGGGTATAACCCATCTAGATTTGCATGGTGAAAGACACTATGAAGCATCCCAATTAATTTTAGATTTTGTTTTGCGTTATCAAAAGGAAATACCTCTTATTATTATTTGTGGCAATAGCAATCAAATGATTAAAGTTGTTACTAAAGAATTAATTGCTAATTCAATTAAATACTCATCACCAAGATTTGGTATTATTAGGGTAGAGGGTTTATAAAAATTATGACAATCAAAGATATTTTATTATTCGATGATCAATTAACTGAAGAAGAGTTAAGTATTAAAAGTAGTGCTAGAGATTATTGCCAAGATAAACTAATGCCTCGAATCTTGGAGGCCAATAGAAATGAAGTTTTTGATAAAGAGATCTATCAAGAGATGGGTCAGATGGGTTTCCTAGGAGCGCCAATTGATGGCTATGGTTGTGCTGGTGTTAATTATGTTTCATACGGATTAATTGCCAGAGAAATTGAAAGAGTAGATTCTAGTTACAGATCTGCTTACAGCGTTCAAACTTCTTTAGCTATGCATGCCATTCATAAATTTGGTTCAGAAGAGCAAAAGAATCATTACTTACCTGAAATGGCAAAAGGAAATTTAATTGGTTGTTTTGGTTTAACAGAACCTGACGCTGGTTCTGACCCAGGATCAATGAAGACCAATGCAAAAAAAACCGGCGATGGATATCTTCTTAATGGTTCAAAAACATGGATAACTAATTCTCCAATAGCTGATGTTTTAATTATATGGGCAAAAGATGAACAGGGTATTTTGAGAGGATTTATTGTAGATAGAGATTCAAAAGGTTTAACTACTCCTAAGCTTGATGGAAAATTTGCTTTAAGAGCATCTGTAACAGGACAGATATTTTTAGATGATGTATTAGTAGGTGAAGATAAAATACTTCCAGAGGTCCAAAGTTTTAGAGGACCTTTTTCTTGTTTAAATATGGCACGATATGGAATAGCTTGGGGAGCATTAGGTGCTGCTGAGTTTTGTTGGAATGCAAGTCTCGAGTATGCAATTGAGAGAGTTCAGTTTGATAATCCTTTAGCATCAAAACAACTTATTCAAAAAAAACTAGCTGATATGCAGACTGAAATAACACTTGGTCTGCAAACTGTTCTTAGGGTTGGAAGGTTAATCGATCAAAATCAAATGCAACCTGAAATGATTTCTTTAGTTAAAAGAAATAATTGTCAGAAAGCGCTTGATATAGCTAGAACAGCAAGAGATATTCATGGAGGAAATGGTATTGCCGATGAATACCATGTAATAAGACATGCAATGAATTTAGAGGCGGTTAATACATATGAGGGCACAAGTGATATTCATGCCCTCATATTAGGTCAAAATCAAACCTCTATAGCTAGTTTTTAATTAAATATTTAGCCAAGAATTTTTCATAATCTTCATATAAGGCAAGATTTGCAACCTCACTCCTAAAACCATGACCCTCATCACCCTTGATTATGTATTCATAATCTTTGCCAAACTTATCAAGCTGAGCAACCATGTCCACTGTTTCTTGGAATCTGACTTGCGCATCTCGTCTCCCAGTTATTATTAGAACCGGATCATCAACATTTTCAACATGAAAAATAGGACTGTTTTCATATAAATTTTTATAATCTTCTGGTATCTCAGGATTACCTTTTTCAATATATTCCATAGGCATTGCGGCCTTGCTCCACATTAATCCTCTTAAATCCATTGATGTTAAATCGAAGGTGCCAACATAAGTAATAATGCACTTAAACATATTTGGGTTTTTAGTAGCTGCTTGCATTGCTGCATAACCACCATAACTTGCTCCCGAGATGCAAACATTATCCATATCCACATAACCCTGTTCATTGGCCCACATTAATGCATCATATTTATCAGTTTGCATAGTTTTACCCATTTGATGATTAGCTAAAATCATTTCATTTCTACCATGTCCTGTAGAGCCTCTATAATTTGGCTGAATAACTCCGTAACCTCTGGAAGCATAAAACTGTACTTCAGGATTATATCCCCAATAATCTCTGGCATTTGGCCCACCATGAGGGTGGAGAATAAATGGAATTTTAGTTCCTTTCTTATAATTTGGTGGAAGAGTAATATAGCCATGAAGTTTCAGTCCATCTCTAGCTGTGTAAGTGAAAGGTTCCATTTTTGCAAGCTTGTAATCTTTCATCCATGGAGCAAAGTCAGAAATTAATGAAAGAGAGCCTTTGTTAATATCAAACATATAAGAAGCCCCAGGATTTGTATCACTTCGGACATTCACTAAAAATTTTGATAAATCTTGACTCCAATCACTCAAGCTAATTCTTTCACCAGGAAATACAGCCTCAAGTGACTTTTTAACCGATTGAAAATAACCATCAAAAAAAACATCTACAGGTTTATCGGCTTGATATGAAAACCCAAATAAACCATCGCCAGTTTCATCAAACCATAAATTTAATGTGTTATCTCCTTGAAGTGGACTAGATATGTCAAAATCTGGATCGTGATAAATCATTTCAACATATTGCTCTGTATCGTAATCCATAGCCCATAAAGCGTTGGTATCAGTTTCATTAATAATCGATCCATCTTTTTTGACAGCTTGACCAACTCCTAAAATGGTTTTGTTATCAATATCAAAGCTAATAGGGCTAAAACATGCATCTTGATGCCTGCAGCTTGCAATTTTCTTATAACTGCCATCTTGATTGTATTTATAAAATGATCTTACTAGTCCCATATCAGGCCCTTCTATAGTAAATGTACTAAAACCTTTAGCATTACCATCCCAGTCTAGCAGCCAATTAGAAACAGCCTCATTTTTGATTGATGGCACTCTTGCAACCAATTCTGTTTGTTTAGTATTAATGTCTAACCAATATAAATCCCTGAATTGGCTTACATTACTATTACGATTTAAAGTAATCATAATTTTATTTGGAAATTTTGGATAAGAGGCTAAATAACGTGGGTATTGAAATCCAGCTTTTCTTTCAAAGGCCTTTGCAGCAATAAGCAACTTTGTATTGGTGCCGTCTCTGTTAATTGTATATAAACTATATGAGTCTAAGCTGGATCTAGCGTCTCTGTATACAAGTAATGTTTCATCATTTAGCCATGCAAAATTACTTACAGCAGACCCAGCTGTTGTTCCAGAAATGACTTTAGGAGTCATTGTTTTAAGATCTGTTACTACTAAAACTCTATCTGCTTTTACAGCCTCTTGATCTGTTTCATCTTTAATATCACATACATTCTGATCTAACGGCACCATAGCTGCATAGTAATCTCCAGAAGGAGAGAGGGCTTGATTAGTTCCCTGCCCATAACAAACAAGCTTTTCAATAGGAATTATTGAATTTTCATTTGCAACTGATGTTATTGAAAAACTAATAATAAGAGTAATCGTAAATATTTTGTTTAAAAGTTTTTGCATCTTTACCTCATGAGTATTATTAATATTTTATAAAATATATATATTTGATATATTTAATGTCAAGTTTACTTTACTGTTAAATAGATACAAGCCCAAAAATGTATAAATTTTTAACATTAAATAAAGATAACAAAGTATTTACAAAGAATGTCTATATATGTATTCTTCACTATATATAGCGCATAAGTGCGCATTAATTGGTTGTATTAAAAAATACAAATATTAATAATAAAGGGGATTTTATTATGTTAAACAAAAATTATTTATTCTTAACCACAGTCTTGTCTGTTGGTTTGCTATATGCAGACAACCCAGGTGAAGACGTTGCATCAGCTCCAGAAGCTGTAGAAGCTGTGGAAGCTGAAGCTGTAGCAAGTGAAGAGCAAGTTGTTTCTGAAGCATCAGTTTCAACTGAGTCATCATCTGAAGAAGGTGTTCAGGAGCTCGGCAGAGTTGCAGTTACTGGCTCGAGGATTAAAAGAGTCGACGTTGAAGGTGCTACTCCTTTAATAACAATTACTAGATCAGATATTGAGGCTCAAGGTTTCCAGACTGTGTATGATGCAGTTAGCAACCTGACTCAAAACACTGGTAGTGTTAACGGGGAGAACTTCCAAGCAGGTTTTAATGGATCATTGCAACCAATTAACCTAAGAGATTTTGGTCCGGGTAGAACTCTTGTTCTTGTAAATGGTAAAAGAACTGCTGATTATCCCTTCCCATATAATGGTGAGTCAGCTTCATTTAACTATGCAGCAATCCCATTAGCTGCTGTTGATAGAATCGAAGTTCTTACATCAGGTGCATCATCTATTTATGGATCTGATGCGGTTGCTGGTGTTGTTAACATTATTCTTGTAGACGGTCTAGAAGACAAAACATTCAGAGCACAAGTTGGTGGCGGTGTTGGTTCCGGTACTGGTGGTGAAACAGTTAATTTTGAATTTGCTGGCGGTGGTTTTACTGACAGACTTTCATACACATATGCACTTGAGTATAGAGATGAGCAACCAGTTCCAATCCAAAGTAGAAGTGAACATGACTCATGGGAAGATTCAAGTAGATCAGTACCTTTGTTATCAAGAGGTTTATTGATTAGAGATACATACTATTATCCACTTCACTTGCATCCAGGTGCCACTGATGTTCCATTTGGTGTGCTAGTTGATCTTACAAGTGGATTACCATTAGATATGACTTGTGAGGACGCTGATCCAGGGTACACATTGGCTCCACAATCAATGCATTCATCATATGCAAGTACATTCTATGGCTCATATTGTGGTTTTGACTCGAGTTCAAACGGTACGTTGACTAATGAAAGAAAAAGAGCTTCTGTATATCTATCAGGTACATATGAATTAACTGATAAAGTAGAGGTTTATGCAAAACTTGTTCATTTAGAAACAGATACCGCAGGAACACTTGATAATCTGTTTACACCATTTGTTTGGGTAGCTGGTCCACAAAAATATGGTTCTGCGTTTACACAGAACTATGTAGTTCCAGATGGTCAGCCTAATGCTGGCGCTGTTGCAGCTATGATGGATTTCAGAATTCAAAAAATATTTACAAATGCAACAAGAGGAACAAGTTACGAAGAAGAAACAACCACTTTTGATATTGGTGCTAGAGGTGTTTTAGCTAACGGTTATGAGTGGGATGTTTCATACACAGACAATACCTATGATGTTGTTTCAACTGGTAGAAACTTCTTAGCTTCTGCTTTATATGACAAAATTCATAACATAGGCGGAGTTGACGGATGGGGCAACCCTTGTGTACTTGATACTAATGATTTAGTTGATGGTGATCCTTCTAACGGAGAAGTTGATGATGTTTATGGCTGGTATGGCTACTCTGCATACTACAGTCAGCCTAACTGTTATAACTGGGATTGGTATCTGACAACTCAATCAAGTGAAGATCTTGAAGCGTTAAGAGTTGATAATGTTGAGCCTGCAGATGCTTTCTCAGAGTTATTCCAAGCAAGTATTACTGGTGACATTATGCAATTACCTTATGGTCCTTTAGGTTTTGCTGCTGTTGTAGAGCATCAAACTAAAGGTTATGACGTTCAACTAAGCCCATTAAACAAAGAAGGAAAGCTTTGGGGTATTGGTGGTGTTGATGGTGGTGGTGAAAGAGATAGAACAGCTTTTGGTGTTGAATTCTCTATTCCAGTAACTGAAACATTCTTAGTAAACGTATCAACAAGACTTGATGAATATGATAGTTCAAAAGTTAATGTCGACAGAAGAACTATGGGTGCTTCATTTGAGTGGAGACCACGTGATAACTTCTTACTAAGAGGCTCATGGTCTGAATCATTTAAAGCTCCTGATCTACCATACTCATTTGTTGGTGAGAGAAGATTCTATACATCAGAAACTGACTTTTATCAGTGTTACGCTTCAGGTGACTGGGGTGTTTCTGGTGAGGGTTGTGCTTCAGCAACTCCTGGTTATGGAATTATAAACATTGACGGTGTTACAACAGGTAACCTAAATCTTAAAGAAGAAGAAGGTGATTCATACTCTATTGGTTTTGTATGGGAGCCAGCTGACAGATTGGTTGTGACATTAGATGCATTCCATATTCAATTAGGCGATATTGTTTCTACAAAAGATTTATCAACAATTGTAAGAGATGAAGCTATATGTAGAGCTCAAGAAGCAGGTGATTTCAGTGCTGGAAATGTAACATATCCAGATTCATATTGTGCACAAGTTTATGCTTCAATTGTAAGGGGTGGTAAAGACTTCACACCAGAAGCATATGACAATGTTCTTCCTGAAGGTTCTATCACTGCTCTATATGAAACTCCTGTAAACATTGCTGGACAAGAGTTTATTGGTGTTGATACTTCTATCAGCTATAGCTGGGTAACTGATTCACTGGGTGATTTCTCATTCTCCATAGTAAATACTAATCAGATTGACCTTAAATATGCTGAAGATGTTGGCGATCCATTAATTAGCTACATGAATAGTATTTATACACCAAGATCTAGACAATCTATGAGATTAGGTTGGAGTAGAGGTGATTGGTCAGCAAGTACTTCAGTGCTAAGAGTTGGTCATATGGAAGGCTATTATGGTAAAACAATGAGCCCATACTTTGATACTAATGTTGCAGTTGCATATGATATTACTCCTGAGTCATTCATATCACTAACTGTTACTAACGTATTCGATGCAATTCCAGATACTGATGTTGCATACGACCAAGGTGATTCATTCTATCCTTATGGATTTAACTCATTCAGATATCCTAGATTTGGACCACAAGCGTTCTTAACGTATCAAATCAGATTCTAGGAAATTAACTTAATAAAAAGGAGGCTAACGCCTCCTTTTTGCTTTAAAATACTCCCATGAAATATATATATATTACGCTAGTTTTTTGCGCCTCTATGTTTGCTCAAGAAACTGTAGAAGATAAAAACATTGTTGAAGATACTATTAAAATTTCAACAACTAGTATTGAAAAATCTGGTTTAACTCAAGAACAAATTGTAAAACTTGATGAGCAAACAAGAGTACTCTTAGCTGATTATCAGTCTACCTCAAAAGAATACGATTCATTAAAGTTATACAACGACCAGGTTCAAAAGATCATTAATTCTCAGATAGAAGAAATTGAAAACATTCTTATTAAGATTGATGAGCTTGATCAAACCAACCAAAGAATTGTTCCTTTTATGTTAAGAATGATTGATGGACTAGAAAACTTTATTCAATTAGATATTCCGTTTTTAATGGATGAAAGAACAGATAGGTTAAATAATCTTAAGGTTACTATGGATAGAGGTGATGTCTCAACTTCTGAGAAGTTTAGATTAATAGTTGAAGCATATAAAACTGAATTAGAGTATGGAAGAACAATTGAGGCATATAGAGATAATATTATTATTGATAATGTAGAGACTAGTGCTGATTTTTTAAGGGTAGGTAGAATTGCTTTAACTTACCTAACTGTAGATGGAAGCAAAGGTGGATACTGGGATACCAATTCACAAACATGGGAGAAAGCTTCTTCATCTATCAAAAGATCTACAGAAGATGCTCTAAAAGTTGCATCCAAACAAGCGCCACCAGCGCTTATAAAAATACCTGTTTATAGGAATGACGATGAATAAGAAAACTTTAATTTTACCGTTTTTAATTTTTGGGCTTTTTGCTCAAGAAAATAATGTTGAAGAACCAGTTGTACCTGTAATAACAGATTTAGACTTATTGGTTGAATCTGTAAAAAATACTGCTTCAATTAGAGCAAAAGAAGATAAGGCTAGATTAGATAAATTCTTATCAGATAAAAATAGGCAGCAATATCTTTTAAATCAAATGAAAGCAAAACTTAATGCTGAAGAAGATAGAAGTGAAAGACTTACAAAAGAATACGAAGATAATGATAAAAAATTATCAGAACTAGAAGAACAATTGACTTTAAAGCTTGGTTCTTTTGGTGAGTTGTTCGGTATCGTAAGGCAAACTGCTGGTGAGTCAAAAGGACAATTCATGCTATCCCTAACTAATATCGAATATCCTGAAAGAATAGAATTCTTAGGAGATTTAGCTGAAAGAAAAAGCTTAGATTTACCAACCTCTGCAGAGCTAGATAGACTATGGTATGAAATACTAAATGAGCTTAATCAAAGTGGTAAAGTTAAGGTATACAACACTGACATTTTGTCTAAATCAGGTGAGTTAGTTAACACTGATATTGTTAGAATTGGTGTATTTAATTCAGCCGCTGATGGTGATTATTTAAACTTAGTAAGCGAGCAAAATGTTCTTGAGTATTTAGCTAAGCAACCTGAAGGCTCAATAAGAAGATCTGCAAGGAAACTGCAAAATAATGATGTTGAGTATAGAGAAGTATTTATTGATCCAACTAGGGGATCTTTATTATCAAAACTAATTGATAGAGCTGGGTTTTTTGAAAGGATTAACCAAGGTGGATTTGTTGGTTACATAATTCTTTTAATTCTTACAGCAGGTCTTTCTATGGGTGTTCTACAGTTCTTATTCCTAAGAAATGAATCTCAAACCATTGAAAATGAATTAGGTACTGGTAATTACTCAGAGTCTTCTACTTTAGGTAAGCTAAATAGTATTTATTCCAAATATAAAGGCGATACTCCAGAAGAGCTAGAAGCTCAACTTGAGGATGTTCTTGCAAAAGCTGCACCTGCTTTAGAAAAGAACCTAAGTATTATTAAATTATTAGCTGCCGTTGCTCCATTATTAGGGCTTCTTGGTACCGTTATCGGTATGATTGAAACTTTCCAAGCAATTACATTATTTGGTACTGGTGATCCAAAACTAATGGCTGGAGGTATATCTCAGGCCCTAGTTACAACTATGCTTGGACTTATAGCAGCTGTTCCATTGTTGTTTGTTCACAATATTCTTGACTCAAGAAGTAGAGCAATATCACAAATATATGAAGAACAGGCTATTGGATTTGTAGCATCATCATCGGTTAAATAATGTTTTACTATCTTGCTCTACCATTTACATCTATTTTAGATTTTTTTGATAGAGGCGGGCCAGTAATAGTTGTTTTATTTATATTAGCAATAATTATGACAACATTACTTTTAGAAAGGTTAATATTTTTTATTTCTGAACTTAACAATCTTTCAAAAGAAGCCCAAAAAGATATTGAAGATACTAAGACAAGCAATGCATGGCTATTTGATAAGATTAAATCAAAAAACGTATCGATTATTAACCTTAAAGCAAATAAAAATATTTTATTAATTCAAGGTCTAATTGCATTGTGTCCTCTTTTAGGTTTATTGGGAACGGTAACTGGGATGATTGAGGTTTTTGATATTATGGCTATTACTGGTACCGGGAATGCAAGAGCAATGGCATCAGGTATAGCTAGAGCAACACTCCCAACTATGACAGGTTTATTTATATCAATTGTTGGTTTATTT